>WNFD01000954.1_pt1 | contig 109121 bp, 96 predicted proteins | sample 5400491 | NCBI WGS metagenome assembly WNFD01 (sample SAMN13153343, study PRJNA577476) | soil metagenome | isolation source: 120 cm saprolite under Douglas fir tree site 2 hole 2 replicate 2 | place: USA:California | collected 2015-04-18 | reverse complement strand
CCTGCACTCATGCGCCGCTGGCCGTTTCAATCGTCGGAGCAAGCGCCGATCGAGCACTTCCCGGTCATCGAGGACCTGCTGCGGCGGAACGTGGAGGACATCTTCCGCGTCGAGCGCCAGGAGGTCCGCGGGCTCACCTTCGGCTGGGGCGGGACCTTGCTGGTGGAGCCGGCGCGGGCGCTCGCCCTGATCGAGCCGCGGTTCAAGCCCTTCGGCTACACCCCGTTCCTGGGGCGGCAGGGGGACCTGGTCTGGATCCGCGCGGTGCCGCTCGCCGAGGCGAGCGAGCGGACGAAGGCGGGCGTCAACCTGCTCCTGTTCGTGCTGACCGTGCTCTCCACCCTGGCCGCCGGAAGCCTCGTCAGCGGCTCGTTCCCGTTCGTGACCTTCAACCCCTGGATCGCGCCGCTCCGGCTGCTCGACGGGGTCCCGTTCGCGTTCACCCTGCTCGCGATCCTGGGCACCCACGAGTTCGGCCACTACTTCACGGCCCGCTACTACGGCGCCTCGGTGAGCCTGCCCTTCTTCATCCCGGCGCCGCCGCCGTTCTTCCTGTTCGGCACCATGGGGGCGGTGATCCGCATGCGCTCGCCCGCCCGGGACCGCAACTCGCTCTTCGATATCGCGGTCGCGGGGCCGCTGGCCGGGCTGGTGGTCGCGGTGCCCGCGCTCCTGCTGGGGCTCTCGTGGTCCCGGGTGGGAATGGTGCTCCCGGACCACAGCGGGCTCACCTTCGGGGACTCGCTCCTGATGCGGGCGCTCACCTGGCTGGTCTTCGGGTCGATCCCGCCCGGCATGGACGTGTTCGTGCACCCGGTGGCCCTGGCCGGCTGGGTCGGGCTCTTCGTGACCGCGCTCAACCTGTTCCCGGTGGGACAGCTCGACGGCGGCCGGATCGCCTACGCGTTGCTCGGGTCCTGGCACCGCCAGGTCTCGATCGCCACCTTCGTGGGCCTCATGGTCCTGGGCGCGGTGTTCCACTCCGCGAACTGGATCGTCTTCGCGGGCCTGATCCTGCTCCTCATGGGGTTCCACCACCCGCCGCCGCTCGACGACCTCACCCTGGTCTCGCGCCGCCGCTACGTCCTCGGCGTCTTCTGCCTCATCCTCCTGATCCTCCTGATCCCCCCCGTCCCCATCAGCTGAGCCGCCCCGGGCGGGTGTCTCTCTGCGGTCGCGTATTGCCAGACGTGACCTCCGACGGGTAAGATTGCCGCGCTTTGCGCCGCCTCCGCCTCCTCACATCGTTCGTCCCCGCCGGGAGACATCCCCGTGCCTGAAGATCGGGCAGACGGCAAGGCCCTCGAGTCGCTGATCAAGAAGGGCGACGTCGACACCGTGCTCACCGTCTTCGCGGACGGGCTGGGTCGTCTGATGGGCAAGCGGGTGGTCGGCCGGTACTTCCTCGACCACGTGCTGCACGACGGCGTCCACGCCTGCATCTACCTCTTCACGGTGGACATGGAGATGGAGCCGCTGCCGGGCTTCAGGCTCGCCTCGTGGGAGCGGGGCTACGGCGACATGAAGCTCGTGCCCGATCTCACCACCTGGCGGCTCTTGCCCTGGCTGCCCAAGACCGCGCTCGTCTTCTGCGACGTCTACACGGAAGAGGGCGAGCCCATCGAGGAGGCGCCCCGCTGGGTGCTCCGCCGCCAGCTCGAGCGCGCGTCCCGGATCGGCTACCGGGTGAAGACCGCCTCCGAGCTCGAGCTGTACCTCTTCCGCGAATCCTTCGACGAGGCGCGGGCGAAGCGCTACCACGGCCTCACCCCGGTGTCGAACTACCTGGAGGACTACCACATCCTCCAGACCTCGAAGGAGGAGCCGCTGGTGCGGGCCATCCGCAACGGCATGGAGGCGGCGCGGGTGCCGGTGGAGTTCTCCAAGGGCGAGTGGGGACGGGGCCAGGAGGAGATCAACCTCCGCTACACCGACGCGCTCGAGATGGCCGACCGCCACGTGCTCTACAAGCACGGGGTGAAGGAGATCGCCTGGCAGCAGGGCTGCTCGGTGACCTTCATGGCGAAGTACGACATGGGCGCGGCGGGCTCCTCGTTTCATCTCCATTCCTCGCTGTGGGACCAGGCCGGCCGCCGCAACCTCTTCGCGGCGAAGGGCGCCTCGCGCCAGGGCACCCCGGTCTTCCAGCAGTGGCTCGGCGGCCAGATGGCGATGGCGCGGGAGCTGGCCTACTTCTACGCGCCGACCGTCAACGCCTACAAGCGCTACCAGGCGGGCTCCTTCGCGCCCATGGAGAACCGCATCCCGGGCGCGGACGCCAATCCGTACCTGGCCTTCGCGGCCACCATCGCGGCCGGGCTCCACGGCATCGAGAAGAAGCTGGCGCCGCCCGCCATGTTCGAGGGCAACGCCTACGAGAGCGCGGCGCTACCCCAGGTGCCGAAGACGCTGCGCGACGCGCTGGGCGAGCTGGAGCGCTCCGAGGTCGCGCGCGCGGCCTTCGGGCCCAAGGTGGTGGACCACTATCTCCAGCACGGCCGGCTCGAGCAACAGGCCTACGACCAGTCGGTCACCGACTGGGAGCTGATCCGCAACTTCGAACGAATCTAGATGCGAAGCCACCAAATAGAGGTCGTCGCTTGCGACGACCGTTCAATCAAATAAAGGGCGTAGCCGAACAACAAAGGCTGGACATGCAGAGCCGAAGCACAACCGAACAGCAACGGCAGGACCTGCAGAACCGAAGCACAACGGAGAACGCTAGATGGCAGGACGGCTCCAGAACAAGATCGCGCTCATAACGGGCGCCGGCATGGGCATGGGCCGTGAGGCCGCGGTGCTCTTCGCCCGGGAGGGCGCGCGGGTCGTGGTCGGCGACCTGAACGGCCAGGCCGCGGCCGAGACCGTCGAGCTGGTCAAGCGGGCGCCGAGGTCAAGCGCATGGTCGAGGACGGGGTGCGCCGCTTCGGGGCGCTCCACGTGCTCTACAACAACGCGGGGGTGCTCTGGAAGGATCGGGACCGCTCGGTGCTCGAGACGGACGGCGAGCAATGGGACCGGGTGATGGCCATCAACCTCAAGAGCGTCTTCTGGGTCACCAAGTACGGCATCCCGCACCTGCGGGCGGCCGGCGGCGGCTCCATCATCCTGGTGGGCTCGGTGTCGGCCCTGGCCGGATTCACCCGCGCCCAGGACGCCTACACCGCGGCCAAGGGCGCGCTGATCTCGCTCAACAAGTCGCTCGCGATCCAGTTCGCCCGGGACAACATCCGCTCCAACGTCATCCACCCGGGGATCGTCGAGACCCCGCTGCAGGCCCCGTATCTCAACGACGCGCTGCGGGCCGAGTTCAAGACCGGAATCCCGCTGGGCCGGATCGGCCAGCCCCGCGACATCGCGAACGCCGCGCTCTTCCTCGCCTCCGACGAGTCGTCGTTCATGACCGGGGCCGAGATGATCATCGACGGCGGATTCATGGCCCAGTGATGGCCCACTCCCAGGCTCCCCACCCGCATCACAAGGAGGCGTCCATGCTGACACGCGCCCGCCGCGCCCTCATCCTCGCCGGGGCGACCGCGCTCCTGGCCCTGGGGGCGGTCATCCCCGCCGCGGCCCAGAAGCAGACGGTCGTCATCTACACCGCGATCGAGAACGAGCAGATCGCGGAGTACAAGAAGGCCTACGAGAAGACGCTGCCGAGCGTGGACGTCAAGATGCTCCGGCTCTCCACCGGAGACATCGCGGCCCGGTTCATGGCCGAGAAGGACAACATGCAGGCCGACGTGATCTGGGGCGTGGGGGCCACCAACATGCTCCAGTTCAAGAACGCGGGCCTGCTCGAGGCCTACGCCCCGAAGGGCCTGGAGCGCATCCAGCCCCTCTTCCGCGACAAGGCCAACCCGCCGTCCTGGGTGGGCCTCGACATCTACATGTCCGCGTTCTGCTTCAACACCGAGACCGGCAAGAAGCACAGCCTTCCGAAGCCCGAGTCGTGGGCCGATCTGACCAAGCCGGTCTACAAGGGCCACGTGGTGATGCCGAACCCGGCCTCCTCGGGCACCGGCTACCTCTCGGTGGTCTCGGTCCTGCAGCGCATGGGCGAGGCGGAGGGCTGGAAGTACCTCGACGCGCTCGACAAGAACATCGCGGAGTACACCAAGTCGGGCTCCAAGCCCTGCAAGGACTCGGCGGCGGGGGAGCGGGCCATCGGCGTGTCGTTCGAGTACGTGGCCCACGAGATGATCAAGAAGGGCTCGCCGGTCGAGATGGTGCTGCCGAAGGAGGGCTCCGGCTACGAGATCGAGGCCAACGGGCTCACCAGGAAGGGGGCCAAGAATCCGGCCGCCAAGCAGTTCCTCGACTGGGCCATCACCGACGAGTCGCTCAAGATCGCCTCGCAGTTCTTCGCCGCGGTGAGCGTGCCCGGCTTCCCGGTCCCGGAGGGACTACCGAAAGACATCAGCAAGGTGGTGTTCCCGAACGATTTCGACTGGTCCGCGAAGAATCGCGACCGCATCCTGGCCGAGTGGCAGAAGCGGTACGCCAAATAACGCCGGCGCCGGCTGATCTCGACGCGGGCCTCGCGCGGCTCGGCTACACCGCCTTCCGGCCGGGCCAGCGCGAGGCGGTGGAGACCCTGCTCGCCCGGGGGCGGCTCCTGCTGGTCGCGCCCACCGGCGGCGGCAAGAGCCTGAGCTACCAGCTCCCGGCCACGCTCCTGCCCGGCACCACGCTCGTCATCTCGCCGCTGGTGGCCCTGATGGCCGACCAGGTGCAGGCCCTCGAGGCCCGCGGCGTCGCCGCGACGTATCTGGCCGCTACCCTCGACGCGGCCGAGATGCGGCGGCGCATGGGGCGCCTGGCCGGGGGCGCCTTCTCGCTCGTGTACGTGGCGCCCGAGCGCCTCGCGTTTCCCGGCTTCCGCGCCATGCTCCGCGACCTGGACGTCCCCCTGGTGGCGATCGACGAGGCGCATTGCATCAGCGAGTGGGGCCACGACTTCCGCCCGGAATATCTCGGGATCGGCGCGGTGATCGGGGACTTCCCGTCGGCCCGAGTGCTCGCGTGCACCGCCACCGCCACCCCCATCGTGCGCGACGAGATCCTCGCCCGCCTGGGCCTGCCCCCGGATACCCCCCAGATGGTGCGCGGCTTCGCCCGCCCGAACCTGGCCCTGCGGGCGGTGGAGGTGGACGGCCGCCGCGAGCGCGAGCGCCTGGTCGATGCGGCGCTGGCCGAGGCGCTCGGCGGCCCCGGCCGGGGCGGGGGCACCGCCATCGTCTATGCGCCCACCCGGAAGCGGGCGGAAGAGGAAACCGACCGGCTGGCCGGGCACGGCTGGCAGGCCGCCGCGTATCACGCCGGACTCGACGGGCGGACGCGGGAGATCGCCCAGCGTGGCTTTGCCGATGGGCGCATCGAGGTGGTCGTCGCGACCAACGCCTTCGGCATGGGCATCGACCGGCCCGACGTCCGCGCGGTCATCCACCTGGCCCCTCCTGGCTCGGTCGAGGCCTACTACCAGGAGGTGGGTCGCGCGGGCCGCGACGGGGAGCCTGCGCTCGGTCTCCTGCTGGTCGGCGCGGGCGACCTCGCCCTCCGCCGGGCGCTGCTCGAGCGCGGCTCCGAGGGCAGCGTCCCGGACCCGGCGGTGGTCGAGCACAAGTGGGGGATGTTCCTCGAGCTGATTCGCTGGGTCGAGGGGGGAAGCTGCCGTCACGATGCGATTCTTCGCTACTTCGGCGACGAGGCCGAGACGCTGGCCGGCTGCGGCCGCTGCGACGTCTGCCGGGGGCTCGCGGCCGAAGGGGAGGCCGGCGATCCGGAGCGCGTGACACTGATCGTGCGCAAGGCGCTCTCGGGGGTCGCCCGCGTCCACGGCCGCTTCGGCCTGCAGACCGCGGTCAAGCTGATCCAGGGCGAGGCCGACGAGCGCATCGAGCGGGCCGGCCTCACCCGCGTGCCGACCTTCGGCAACCTGAAGGAGCACCCGGCCCCCTGGCTGCTGGCGCTGCTGCGACGGTGCGTGTCGGCGGGCTGGGTGAGCTTCACCGGTCTCGAGCGCCCGGTGGTCGTCCTGACCGACGAGGGCCGCGCGGTCATGAAAGGCGAGCGGCCGGCGCGCCTCCTCCTGCCGCCGCTGACCCGGCGCGCCGCCGCCGGACCGGGCGCCGGCCGCGGCGGCGAGGCGGGACGTCGCCGGCCCGCGCGCGAGGCGGCGGAGCTCGACGCCTCCGCCCAGGCGCTCTTCGAGGCCCTGCGCCGCCACCGGCTCGCGGTGGCGCGCGCGGAGGGCATGGCGCCGTTCATCGTGGCGAGCGACCGCACCCTGCGCGATATCGCGATGCTGCGGCCGCGGACCCTGTCCGAGCTGCAGGAGGCTCACGGCGTCGGGCCGAACAAGGCCGAGCGATACGGCGCCGGGCTCCTCCGGATCGTCGCGGAAGAGACCGCGAAGGCGGGCCCGCGGTGAGCACGTCCGCCGCGTCGAGGCCGGCCGCGGTCGCGCTGCACGGCATCGCCAAGAAGTTCGGCCAGTTCGTGGCGCTGCGGGAGGTGAGCCTGTCGATCCCGCCCGGGGAGTTCGTCTGCTTCCTGGGCCCGAGCGGCTGCGGCAAGACCACGCTGCTGCGGATCGTCGCGGGGCTCGAGCGGCAGAACGCGGGCCAGGTCATGATGGCGGGGCGCGACGTCTCCGGGCTGCCGCCGAGCCTCCGCAACTACGGCATCGTCTTCCAGTCCTACGCCCTCTTCCCGAATCTCACGGTGGCCCGCAACGTGGCCTACGGGCTCGAGACGCGCCGGACACCTCGCGCCGAGATCAGCCGTCGAGTAGATGAGCTGCTGGCCCTGGTCGGCCTCACCGCCCACAAGGCCAAGTACCCCGCGCAGCTCTCGGGCGGCGAGCAGCAGCGCATCGCGCTGGCCCGCGCCCTCGCGCCGTCGCCCGCGCTGCTCCTGCTGGACGAGCCGCTCTCCGCGCTCGACGCGCGCGTGCGCCAGAGCCTGCGGCACGAGATCCGCGCGCTGCAGCGGCGGCTCGGCGTCACCACCATCATGGTGACCCATGACCAGGAGGAGGCCCTGGCCATGGCCGACCGTATCGTGGTCATGAACCACGGGGTGGTGGAGCAGGTGGGGACGCCGGTCGAGGTGTACACGCGGCCGCGGTCGCCCTTCGTGGCGCGCTTCGTCGGCCAGATGAACTTCCTCGAGGCCATCGCGGGCGAGCGCGCGGGCTGGGCGCGGCTCGGCGCGGTGGAGATGCGCCACGGGACCGCCGGGCCCATCGTGGCCGGCACGCGGCTGACCCTCGCCATCCGGCCCGAGGAGATCCTGGTGGGCCCCGCCGCCGACGGCACCGAGAACCGGCTGGTCACGCGCATCCGCACCGTCCAGTTCCTGGGGCCCTTCACCCGGCTGAGCCTGGCGCTCCCCGACGGGGCGCCGGCCCTCGAGTGCGACGTGGCCGCGACCGCCTTCGCGGCCCTGGGCGCGGGGGAGGGCTCGGAGCTGGCGCTCTCGCTCCGGCCCGACGCGCTCCGGGTCTTCCCGGTCGCGGACTAGCCCCGTGGCCGCGGTGATCCCGGACCGGACGGTCCGCCACCGACTGGGCGTCGAGGACCTGGTCCGCTACGCGCTGGTCGTGCTGTTCGCGGCCATCCTGTACCTCTTCGTGCTCTACCCGCTGCTGCAGGTGATCTGGCGCAGCCTGCTCGCCAACGACGGCACCTTCGTGGGCTGGGCCAACTACCGGCGCTACTTCGGGACGCCCGCGATCGCCCAGTCCATCAGTAACAGCCTCTTCGTCTCGATCGTCTCGATGGCGATCACGGTGGTCCTGGCCTTCGTCTACGCCTACGGCCTGACCCGTACCCGGATGCCGGGACGCGGCCTCTTCCGCCTGGTGGCGATGCTCCCGCTCTTCGCGCCCTCCCTGGTGCAGGCGCTCGCCTTCATCTACGTCTTCGGCAACAACGGCATCCTGACCCGGACCATCGGGCTCAACGTGGGCATCTACGGCGCGAAGGGCATCGTGCTGGCCGAGGTGTTCTACTGCTTCCCCCACGCGGTGCTCATCCTGGTGGCCGCGCTCTCCGCCACCGACGCGCGGCTCTACGACGCGGCCCGCACCCTCGGGGCCGGGCCGCTGAAGACCTTCCTGACCGTGACCCTGCCGGGGGTGAAGTTCGGCCTGGTGAGCGCGTGCTTCGTGGTGTTCACCCTGGTGATCACCGACTTCGGCGCGCCCAAGGCCATCGGCGGCAAGTTCTCGGTGATGGCGACCGAGATCTACAACCAGGTCTCGGGCCAGCAGAACTTCACCATGGGGGCCACCGTGTCGGTGGTGCTGCTGATCCCGGCGGTGCTCGCCTTCCTGGTCGACCGGGTGGTGCAGCGCCGCCGGTACGCGCTCGTCACCTCCTCCTCGCAGCCCCTCATCCCCCGCCCGCGGCCCGCCGCGGACTGGGGCTCCTTCGCCTACTGCGCGCTGGTGGCGGGGGCCATCGCGGGCATGTACCTCGCGATCGTCGTCTACTCGCTGGTGACGCGGTGGCCGTACAACTTCACCCCGACCCTGCGCCACTACCGCTTCGACACGGTGGGCGGATACGCGCCCCTCTGGAACAGCGTCTACGTGGCCGCGCTCACCGCGGTGGTCGGCACCGTGCTCACCTTCGTGGGGGCCTATGTGGTCGAGAAGTGCCGGGCGACCGGGAGCGGGCTGCTCTACCTGCTCTCGGTGCTGCCGGTGTCCATCCCGGGGATGGTGCTGGGCCTGGCCTACATCTTCACGTTCAACGCGGCGGGCAGCGTGCTCAACGCGCTCTACGGCACGCTCGCCATCCTGATCGTCTCCAACGTGATCCACTACTTCACGGTGGGCTTCCTCACCGCCACCACCGCGCTCCGGCAGATGGACGGCGAGTTCGAGAACGTCTCCGCCTCTCTGGGGGTCCCGTTCTACCGCACCTTCTGGCGGGTCACGGTGCCGATGGCCCTGCCGTCGATCGTGGCCATCAGCATGTACTTCTTCCTCAACGCGATGGTGACCCTCTCGGCGGTGGTCTTCCTGGTGGCCCCCGGCACCGAGCTGGCCGCCGTCGCGGTGCTCCTCATGGACGATGCGGGCGACGCCGCGCAGGCGGCCGCGATGTCGGTCTGCATCGTCGGGATCGGCCTCGCCGTCCGCCTCGGCTACTGGGCCCTCATGCGCGGGGTCGACCGTCGCACCCAGGCCTGGCGCGAATCCCGGGAAGCCCCCACCGGAGCCCCATGACCCAACCGGTGATCGACGTCCTACGCCATCGAGGGCAGTTCTTCGAGGTCCTGCAGGAGACCGCGCGGAGCCAGACCGCGGTCATGACCATCGCTCCCGGGCAGGACGGCGGGCCGGAGGAGACGCACGCCGGCGACCAGGTCGTGTACGTGATCGAGGGCGAGGCCATCCTGACCATCGAGGGTGCCCTGCATCGCGCGCGGCCGGGGGCCTGCGCGCTGATCCCGGCCGGGACGCGCCACCACGTGAAGAACGCGGGGGCGGGGCCGCTCTTCTTCCTCTCGGTGTACGCCCCGCCGGCCTACTAGCGATGGCGTCTCCGGAGAAGACCGCGCTCGTGACCGGCGCCGCCCGGGGCATCGGGCTGGCGATCGCGACCCGGCTCGCCGCCGACGGCCTGCGGGTGGCCCTGCTCGATCAGGACGGCGCCGCGGTGGAGGCGGCGGCGCGCACGATCGGGCGCGGCGCGTTCGCCCTGACCGCCGACGTCACCCGGGCCCGCGAGGTGGAGGACGCGGTGGCCCGCGTGGATCAAATGTGGAGCCGTCTGGACGTCCTGGTCAACAACGCGGGGATCACCGGGCGCTCGTTCCCGATCTGGGAGCTCACCGACGAGGACTGGCAGCGCGTGATCGACGTGGACCTCACCAGCGTCTTCCTCTGCTGCCGGGCCGCGATCAGGGTCATGCTGCGGCAGGGGAGCGGCCGCATCGTCAACATCGCCTCGATCGCGGGGAAGGAGGGCAACCCGACGCTCGTGCCCTACTCGACCGCGAAGGCCGGCGTCATCGGGCTCACCAAGGCCCTGGCCAAGGAGGTCGCGACCCGGGGCATCCTCGTCAACGCGGTGGCCCCCGCCGTGATCGGCACCGAGCTGCTCAAGCAGATGGAGCCGAGCACGGTGGAGCTGCTGGTCTCGAAGATCCCGATGGGACGCGTGGGCACGCCGGAGGAGGTCGCGGCCCTGGTGGCGTGGCTCGCCTCCGACGAGTGCACGTTCAGCACCGGCGCGGTCTACGATCTGTCAGGCGGCCGCGCCACGTACTAGGGCCGGACGCCGAGACGGAGGGCGGCGGCGAGGAGGGTGAGCTTGGAGACCGACTCGGTGATGCGGTCGTCGAGCGCCATCGCGAGGGCCTCGCGGAACGGTACCGCGCGGCGCTCGAAGAACTCGTCGTCGTCGGAGGCCAGCGGGTCCGCCACCAGGTCCTCGCCGATGAAGCAGTGCGCGGTCTCGTCGAGGTAGGCCGCCGACGGCAGGAAGCGGGTCAGGAACGTGAGGCGTCCCGCGCGATAGCCGCCCTCCTCCCGCAGCTCGCGCTGGGCGGCCGCCTCCGGGCTCTCTCCGGGCAACCCACCGCCGCCGGGCAGCTCCCAGGAGTCGGCGCGGGCGAGGTGGCGGAACTGGCGGACGAGGAGCACGCGCTCGCGATCCACGAACGGCACGACCCCGACGGTGAGCCCCACGTGCAGGATCGGGTAGGTCTTCTCGACGCCGGTGGGCAGGCGCCAGACGTCCTCGCGCAACGTGAGCTTGCCCATGCGCTCGCGCTCGTTGCTGCGGATGAAGCGCCACTCGCGGTCGCCGGTGTCGGGGGGCACGGGAAGCCTCGCCGCGTCAGTGTGCTATCGTAGGGCGCATGACGCAAGAGCGCCCCGCGGATCGGCTGATGGACAAGCTGCTCCGCGCCATCGAGGTGTCGATGAAGGCCACCGAGGCCTCCCGCGAGGCGGTGCAGGAGATCCTGCGGCGCGGAGCCGAGACCGGCATCTTCTTCGCGGGCGGCCGCGAGGGCGACGCCGCGGAGGCGACTCCCGAAGGCTTCGACCTCACCGAGCAGGATCGTGACTTCCTCCGGTCCCTCTCGATCCGCCCCGATCCCCGCTGACCGCGCCATGCGCGCGCTGCTGATCCTGGGCTGCCTCCTCCTGGTCGTGATGGCGCTGTCGCGCCTGCCGTGGGCGCTCCGGGTCCGGCTGCCCTCCACCCCACCTCGTCGCGACGAGCTGGTCAAGGACCCGGTGTGCCAGACCTACGTGCTGATGTCGCGCGCGATCCGCGAGGAGGCCGCCGGCGCGCCCGCCTACTTCTGCAGCCGCGAGTGCGCGGCGCGCTTCCACCAGGGCGAGCGCCGGGCGTGACTCCGGCCGGCGGGAGCGAAGGCGCGGCGCCGGGTCGCGCTCGCTCCCGGTACGACCTGCTGGTCTGCGATCTCGACGGCACCCTGATCGACGACTCCATGCAGCTCGACCCGGCGCTGGTGGAGGCCTTCCACCGGGCGACCGCGCGCGGGCTCGCCATCTCGCTGGCCACCGGGCGCATGCCCGCCGCGGCCGATCCGTACCGCGACCAGCTCGGCATCACCGCGCCGGTCATCTACTACAACGGGGCGGTGCTGCGGGGCGGCGGAGGCGAGCCCGCCCTCGTGTCGCTCACGCTGCCGCGCGGCCTGCTCGGCCGCGCGTGGACGGTCGTCTCGCACGCCCCGGTGCACCCGGTCTTCTACCGCGATGATCGGCTGTTCTGCGCGGAGCGCACCCTCCCGGTCCGCCAGTACTGCGAGGAGGAAGGGCTCACGGTGGACGTGGTCCCGGATCTCGAGGAGTTCCTCGGGCTGGGCGCCTTCATCAAGAGCTTGCTCATCGGGCACCCGAGGGATCTCGACATCGTGCGGGGCGACCTGACCCCGATCGTGGCCGAGCACGGCCGCCTGGTGCGCACGCGCCACGACTACCTCGAGATCATCCCGGTCGCCGCTTCGAAGGGGGCCGCGCTCGCCCGGCTCGCCGAGCACGTGGGCGTGCCGCTCCATCGGGTCGTCGCGGTGGGTGATCAGGAGAACGACCTCGAGATGCTGCGCGAGGCCGGGCTCGGCGTCGCGATGCCGCACGCGCCGGAGGCGGTGCGGCGGGCCGCCGATCGCGTCGCCCCGCCCGCCGCCGACGGTGGGCTGCTGCGCCTGCTCGGCGAGCTGTTCCCCGATCACTTCGCCTGAGGCGATGGCCATGGCTCCGCATCCCGACCCGTGGCGGGCGATCGACCGCCAGCCGGATCCCGCGCGCTACGTGCGGATGATGGAGTCGCGCGGCCGCACCCCCACCCAGGCGCGCGTGCGCCGGCGCTTCCTCCGGTTCTGCCGGATCGCGCCCGGGTGGAAGGTGCTGGAGGTGGGCGTGGGCAGCGGCGTGGTCGCCCGCGACCTCGCCGCGATGGTGGGCCCGCGCGGGCACGTCACCGGCGTGGACAGGAGCCGGGTGCTCATGGCGGCGGCGCGCCGACGCGCGCGCGAGGAAGGGCTCGCGCGTCGCATGGACTTCCGGCTGGGCGACGCCGCGGCGCTGCCGCTCCGGACCGGCCGCTTCGACTGCGCCCTCGCGGTGACGGTGCTGCTCCACGTGGCGCGGCCGCAGGCCATGCTCCGCGAGCTGGTGCGAGTGACCCGGCCGGGCGGAGTGGTGGGGCTGCAGGATCAGGATTTCGGCACCCAGGTGCTGGACCACCCCGATCGCGCGCTCACCCGGCTCATCTTCGAGGGCGTGGCCGACCGGATGTACCCGGAGCCCTACTCGGGCCGGACCCTGGTGCGCCGGCTGGTGCAGCTGGGTCTCGAGCGCGTGCGCCTCCTGGCCGACGTGTACCAGGTGCGGAGCCTCGACCCGTTCACCCACAGCCTGCTGAAGCGGCGGACGGAGATCGCCATGCAGTTCGGCCTGATCGGCCCTCGCCGGGCCGCCGGCTGGCTGGACGCCATCGAGCGCGCCGACGCGGCGGGCCACTTCGTCTTCACTTTCAACTACTACGGGGCGACCGGCATCCGGCCGGGTGGGGTCGCACTGAGCTGACCGGCGCGCCCGGGCAGCCGGGTCTGTCGTTGGCGGTGTTCCCGCGCCTCCGGCATATACTGGAATTCACCCCATGAGCAGCCACAGGGCCGGCGGCGCGCGCCCGAGCCGCCCGGAAGATCAGGCGGGGTCCGATCCCGTCTCCGGAGACGCCGCGCTCGAATCGCGACTGCGGGAGACCGCGGCCCTTCTCTCGGTCGCGCGCGTCGCCAGCGCGACCACCGATTTTCGGGAGGCCCTCCGCCTCATCTGCCGCGAGCTGGCCCAGCTGACCGGCGCGGAGACCGCCGCCGCCTACGTCCGGCAATCCGCCGGCGCCGAGCTGAGTCCGATGGCCGCGTACCACGTGCCGAAGCACGCGCTGGAGGCGCTGGCCGGCGCGAAGCTCACCGCAGGCGACCAGCAGGGGTTCGACGCGGTGTTCCGGAGCGGCCAGGTCATCTGGAGCGACGACCTGCCGTCCGATCCGCGGTTCGCCATCGACCTTTTCCGGCGCTTCCCGCACCAGTCGGGCCTGATCATCCCGCTCTTCCTCGACGGCCAGGTGGCCGGCGCGTTCTACCTGGTGTGGTGGCGCGCTCGGCGGCGCTTCGAGGACGCCGACCTGGCCCCGCTGCAGGCGATCGGCGAGCAGGCCGGGGTCCTCCTGCGCAACGCCCGATTGCACGAGGCGCTGAACGCGCGCGCGGGCCGCCTGCGGACCCTGACGCGCCTCAACCAGCTGGTCTCCTCGTCACTCGAGCCGGACGAGGTGCTGGCCGGGATCGCGGCCGCGGCGGCCGAGCTGATGCAGGTGCCGGTGGTCTCGGTGTGGGTGGTCGATGCTGCGCTCAAGCGCCTCGACGCGCGGGCCTTCGCGGGGCCGGCCGGCGTACCCGACTTTCCGCGCCGCTCGTTCGACGTGGGAGAGGGCGACGTGGGCTGGGTGGCGACCCAGCGCCGCGTGCTCGAGATCGACGACGTCGCGACCGACGAGCGCGTGACCAACCGGGAGTGGTGGGACGCCCACGGCTTCCGCAGCTTCCTCGGCGTGCCGATCATCTTCCAGGATCTGCTGCTGGGCGTGCTGGTGATGGGCGGCCGGGGGCCGTTCCGCCTGGCCGTCGACGATCACGAGATGCTGGACGTCTTCGTCACCCAGTCCGCCTCCGCGATCGCCAAGGCACGCCTCTTCCAGGACATCCAGGATCGCCGGCGCCTCACCGAGGACCTCTACGCCCTGACCCAGGCCATGGACCGCTCGATGGATCTGAAGGAGCGCGTGGGGATCTTCGCGGCCGCTGCGCTGCGTGCGCTCAACTTCGAGCGGCTCAACGTCTGGCTCGCCGAGCCCGACGGCGCCACGCTCCGGCTGGTCGCGGGCAGCGACGCGCGGCCGGACGTGCCCGCGGTCCTCCCCCTGGGGCAGGTGGCCGGCTTCCGGGAGGTGTGGGACTCGGGCATCACCCTCATGGTGGCGGACAACGAGCAGCTCGCCCACGTGCCGCCGCTGCCGCCCGAGTGGCGGCACCACCCGATCCTGCGCACCCGGCGCTTCGCGGTGGTCCCTCTGCTCGTCCAGGGCCGCCCGGTCGGGGTGGTGAGCGTCGACAACAAGCCGAGCCGCCGGCCCATCACGCGGCGCGCCGTCGCTCACCTCGAGCTGTTCTGCCAGCAGCTCGCGACCTCGGTCAACAACGCCCGTCTCTACGGCGAGACCCGGCAGCGGGAGCGCGACGCCACGCTCCTGCTCGAGGTTACCCGGAAGCTCTCGTCGACCCTCGAGCTGGACGCGGTGCTCGACCTGGTGGCCGACGGCACGATCGAGGCGCTCGGCTGCGCGGCGGCCGGTTTCTACCGCTGGGACGCCTCCCGCGGCGGGCTCGTCTTCGTCCGCGGCCGGAACCATCCGGAGGGCTTCTCGCGCCCGCTCCTGATGAAGGCGGGGGAGGGGATCACCGGGCGCGCCTACGCGGAGCGCCGCCCGGCCTGGACCAACGACCGGCTCGCCGACCCGAGCCTCGCCTACGCGCCGGCCAACGCGGAGGCCATGCAGCGCGACGACGCGCCGCGCGCCTACCTCGCGGTGCCGATCATGATCCGGGACGAGGTCTTCGGGGTGCTGGACGGCTCCTACTTCGAGCCGCACGCCTTCACCGAGCGCGAGGTCAACCTGCTCTCGAGCCTGGCCGCCCAGGGCGCGGTGGCCATCGAGAACGCGCGCCTGTACTCGGCCACCCAGCAGAACCTGGCCGGCGCGGCTCTGCTCAACGCGGCCGCCCGCACGCTGCACCGCACCCTCGACGTCAAGCGGCTGCTGCCCGAGGCGGCCGGGACGCTCGGGCAGACCTTCGGGGCGAGCCGGGTGGGCATCGTGCTGTTCGAGGAGCCGGGGAGCGGGAGCGGCGATGTCATCGCGTGGGGCGACTGGCCTCCCGAGGCGGTGCGCGCGCTCGCCGAGCCGCTCCGCCGCCGCGAGGCGCCGCTGCTGATTCCCGACACCGGGGCCCGCCCGGACCTGCTCCGGGCCGGGCTCCTGGAGCCGGGCGGGGCGCTCGCCGGCTTCCCGGTGCGGGGACGGAGCCGCGTGCTGGGCGGGCTGCTCCTCCAGTTCGCGACCCCGCGCGCGCTCACCGAGGCCGAGACGCGGCTCCTCGCGGCCTACGCGGACCAGCTCGCGATGGCGCTCGACAACGCGACGCTCTTCGAGAACGCGGAAAACCAGAAGACCCAGCTCGAGCAGGTCTTCGCCTCGACCTCCGACGGCTTCCTGGTGCTCGGTCTCGACCGCGAGGTGGTGGCGCTCAACCAGCGCGGCGGCGACCTGCTCGGGATCGCCCCCCACGCGGTGATCGGCCACCCGTTCGCCCGGCTCGTGGAGGCGGTCCGGCAAGCGGTGGACTGGGACGCGACGGGCGGGCCGGCGCTGGCCGCCGCGCTCGAGCGGACGGGCGAGAGCGCCGACGGCGATCTCGAGCTGGCGGGCCCGGAGCGGCGGACGCTCCGCTGGATGATCACGCCCACCCGCGACCTGCTGGGGGGCGAGGTCGGGGTCACGGTCACCCTGCGCGACGTCACCCGCGAGCGGGAGATCGACCGCATGAAGACCGAGTTCGTCTCCACCGTCTCGCACGAGCTGAGGACGCCGCTCGCGTCGATCAAGGGGTCGCTGCACCTCCTGCTGTCCGACGAGCAGCTCGTGCTCGACGAGACCCAGCGCCGGCTCGTCGACATCTCGCTCAAGAACACCGATCGGCTCATCCGGCTCATCAACAACTCGAGATGCACCAGCCCGTCGACTTCGTCGAGCTGGCGGTGGACGGCATCCGCGGGTTCGCGGAGTCGCGCCGGATCTCGATCGAGACCCAGCTCGAGGCGGACCTGCCGTCGGTGCGCGTCGACTTCGACCGGATGGTGCAGGTGGTGACCAACCTGCTCTCGAACGCCATCAAGTTCTCACCCGAGCAGGAGCGGGTCACGGTGGGGGCCCGCCGGGCGGGCTCGGACCTGGAGATCTGGGTGAGCGACCACGGGCGGGGCATCGCCCCGGAGGACGCGGGCCGGCTCTTCCGCAAGTTCCAGCAGCTCGACGGCAGCAACGTGCGGGCGGTCGGGGGGACCGGCCTCGGCCTCGCCATCTGCCGCGGGATCGTCGAGGAGCACGGCGGGCGCATCGGGGTGGACAGCCGGGTCGGCGCGGGCGCCACCTTCACGGTGCGCCTGCCGGTGCCGGGCGCGGCCGCCGCCCCCCCCGGCACGGAGGCTCTCGCCGAGCGGAAGGAGCAGGCGCCGCTGGTGCTGGTGGTGGACGACGAGCCCGACGTCCGCGCGCTCATGCGCGACCTTCTCCAGCTCTCCGGCTTCCGGGTCATCGAGGCGGGTCGCGTGCTCGAGGGCGTCGAGCTGGCGCGACAGCAGCGTCCCGACGTGATCACGATGGACCTCATGCTGCCCGACCTCGACGGGTTCGAGGCCATCCGGCTCCTGCGGGAGCAGCCCGAGACGCGGGACACCCCGGTGCTGGTGCTGAGCGCGATCGAGGTCGAGCCGGGCGATCCGCGCGCGCTCGGGGCCACCGTCTGCCTCACCAAGCCGTTCAGCTCGGCCGATCTGCTCGGCGCGATCCGCTCGCGCCTGCGGGCTCCGAACGGCGGCGGCGCGTGACCGCGGCGCGCATCCTCGTCGTCGACGACGAGGCGGACATCAGCACGATCCTGACCGTGACCCTGCGGCGGGCCGGCTACGAGGTCGCGAGCGCGGCCGACGGGATCGAGGCGCTCGAGGCCATCCATCGGCAGGCCCCCGACCTGATCCTGCTCGACGTGATGATGCCGCGCTCCGACGGGCTCGAGACCCTCAAGCGCATCCGGCAGCACCCGCCCACCGCGCAGGTGCCGGTGATCATGCTCACCGCGCGGGCCGGTCTCGCCGACAAGATGAAGGGCTTCGAGCGGGGCGCCGACGACTACGTGGCCAAGCCCTTCGAGCCGGCCGAGATCGTGGTCCGGGTGGCGGCCCTGCTCAAGCGCTCCACTCACTCCCGCGTGGTGAGCCCGCTGCTCAGCGTGCTCGGCGACTGGTTCACCACCGAGCGCATGGCGCAGCTCGGCCGGGACCTGGAGGCCGCGCGCGACATCCAGGAGCGGCTGCTGCCCCCGGTGCCCGCGGCGGTGGCCGGGCTCGAGGCGGGCGCGATGCTGCGCTCCTCCACCGTGGTGGGCGGCGACTTCTTCGACATCGTGCCGATGGGCGATCGCCTGGGGGTCGCGGTCGGCGACGTCTCCGGCAAGGGGATCCCGGCCGCGCTCCTCATGGTGATGGCGCGGACCCTCCTGCGCGAGATCGCCCGGAGCCTCGACGAGCCGGGCCCGGTGCTGGCCGCGCTCAACCGCTCGCTCTGCCGCGACATGCCGCCGTCCATGTTCGTGACCCTCATCCTGGCGGTGCTGGACGAGAGCGATCCGGGCCGCGTGGCCCTGTCGAGCGCCGGCCATCCGGATCCGGTGGTCGTGCGCGCCGGCGGCGACGCGCACGTGGCGGCGCTGGGCGACGCGGCGGGCACCCCGCTCGGGGTCCTCGACGAGGCGTCGTTCGGCCAGACCACCCTCCGGCTCGACCCGGGCGACACCCTGGTGCTCCTCACCGACGGCATTCTCGAGGCGCAGGAGCAGGACGGCGGGCGGCCCGGCACGCGGGTGGTCCTGCCGCTCCTCTCGCGCGAGCGCGCCCTGCCGTCGCCGGCCCTCGCCCGGGCGCTCTGCGAGGACGTGCTCCGCCGCGGCGGCGCCCGGATCCAGGACGACATGACGGTGTTCGTGCTGCGGAATCCTGGCGGGCCTCCGTGATCCGTCTCCACGCGGTCCTGCTCATCCTCGTGGCCGGCGTGGCCTCCGCCGCGGCGCAGCCCGCCACTCCGGAAGTCGTCGTGCTCACCTCGTTCCCCAAGGAGCTGTTCGAGGCCTACAAGCAAGCCTTCGAGCAGAACCATGCGGTCACCTACCTGCGCGAGACGCGGGCCCGGCCGGAGGCCGACGTCTTCCGGGTCTCTGCGGTCGACGCCTTCCAGACCCTCAAGGCCGACGGCCTGCTCGAAAGGGTCACCTTGCCGCGGGAGACCCTCGCGCGCATGCCGGCCCGGATCGGCAGCTTCCCGCTTCACGACCCCGACGGCACCTACTGGGGCTTCGCGGTCTCGGGCTACGGGCTCATGTGGAACACGCGGTATCTCGCGCTCCACAAGCTGCCCGCCCCGCGCGCGTGGACGGATCTCGCCGACCCGCGCTACTTCGGCCACCTCGTCATCTCGGCCCCGTCACGCAGCGGCACCACCCACCTCACCATCGAGGTGATCCTGCAGGCCAACGGGTGGGAGAAGGGCTGGGGCCTGCTCTTGCAGATGGGCGGCAACATGGGCGCGATCACCGAGCGCAGCTTCGGGGTTCCCGAGGCGGTGGTGTCCGGCCAGTACGGGGTCGGGGTGGTGATCGACTTCTTCGGGCTCTCGGTCATCGCGTCCGGGCAGCCCTTCGGCGCGCGCGCGTAGAGGGCGGGCACCACGGGAAGGCGTCCGATGTCGGGCGCGAAGAGCTTCTGCTGGCCCTCGTCGCCCAGCAGGTACACGACGAAGGCGCCGGCGTTGGCGGGATTGGGGCCGTTCCGGATCACCGCCACCGAAGCCGGGACCACCGAGGTGAGCGACGGGTCCGCGAAGTCGACCGGCTATCCGAATCCGTTCACGATGAAGCTCGGCGGGGTCGACTTCGACGACAAGCTCTCCTCGAGCCGGCGCAACGTGGTCAACTCGCTCTTCGACCACGTGATCACCTTCCGCCACGCGGAGCTGCGCGCGGCTCCACGTCGCCGACGCGCATGTCGCGACCGCGCGCCGCGGGGGCCGCGGAGTCGACGCCGCGGTGGCCCAGCTCGCGGAGGCCCGCCGCCTCGCGAGGACGGTGCCGCTCGACGCGGGGCGCGCCTCCGCTAGGGAGTTTTGGCGCGGATGGCGCGGGCCTGCGCCTCGAGCGGCGCGGCCTCGGTCTCGCGGTTGGTCTGCTTGAGGAGCACGGCGTACTCCTCGAGGCTCTCGGCCACGTCCGGGTGGTCGGGGCCCAGCGACTTGCGCTGGAGGGTGAGCGCCCACTGGTAGAGCGGCTCGGCCTGGGCGAAACGGCTCTGGTCGCGGTAGAGCGAGGCCAGGTCGACGATGCTCGCGGCCACTTGCGGGTGTTCGGGCCCGAGCACCTTCTCTCCGATCGCCTGGGCGCGCCGGAAGACCGGCTCGGCCTGGGCGAAGCGGCCCTGCCGGCGATAGAGCGTGCCGAGCCCGCCCAGGTCCAGCGCGACGCGGGGTGACTCGGGCCCGAGCCGCTTCTCGTCGATCGCGAGCGCGCGCTGGAACGACGGCTCCGCCTCCGCGTACCGCTTTTGCATGTCCTGCGCCTGGCCGAGAACGCGGAGGCTCCGGGCCACGTCCGGGTGATCCGGCCCGAGGGTCTTCTCCTGGATGGCCAGCGCGCGCCGGGCCAGCGGCTCCGCCTGCGCCGCGTTCCGACGGAGGACGGCCACCTCGGCCAGCCCGGTCACCGCCGCCGCCACGTCGGGATGCTCGGGCCCGAGGGCCTTCTCGCGGACCGCGAGCTCGCGCCGCCCGAGCGTTTCGGCCTCCGCGTAGCGGCCGCGCTCGCGCGCGAGGCCCGCGAGCGGCTCGATCGCGCTGGCCACGTCGGGATGCTCGGGGCCGAGCGTCTTCTCGGCGACCGCGAGCGCGCGGCGGGCGAGAGGCTCGGCGGTCGTCCAGCGACCCTGCTCGACGTAGACCAGGGCGAGCGTGACGAGCGGCGCGACCACGTCGGGATGCTCGGGCCCGAGGCGCCGCTCGCGGATGGCGAGCGCGCGCTGCGCGAGCTGTTCGGCCTCGACGTACCGGCTCTGCGGACGGTAGAGCGCGGCCAGCCCGGCGAGGCTCGTGGCCACGTCCACGTGATCGGGCCCCAGCACCTTCTCGCGGATGGCGAGCGCCCGGCGGCTCCGCACCTCCGCGTCGACGTAGCGTCCTTGCCGGCGCTCGAGGGCGGCCAATACCTGTAGCGTGTGGGCGACCTCGGGATGCTCCGGACCGAGGACCCGCTCGTCGATGGCGAGCGCGCGCCGGAGCAGCGGCTCGGCCTGGACATAACGTCCCTGCACGACCCCGAGGCTGGCGAGCGCGGTGAGGGTCGCGGCCACTTCCGGATGATCCGGCCCGAGCGCGCTCTCGGCGATCCCGAGCGCCCGGCCGAGCAGGGGCTCCGCCTTCCCGTAGCTGCCCCCCGCCTGGTAGGCAGAGGCCAGGAGCCCCAGGCTCAAGGCCACCCTCGGGTCCTGCGCCCCGCCCGCCCGCTCCGCGCGCTCCAGCGCGGTCGCGAAGAAGCGCTCGGCCTCGGCGTAGCGGCCCTGCTGGTACGCGCGGTCGCCCGCCGACATGGGTGTCTCCCAGCTCTGTCCGTCGGGCGCGGGCTGGGCCGAGGCCGTCGCGGCGGCCAGCAGGACCGCGAACGCTCCGAGCGCGTGACGCACGGCTAGTTGCGCTTGCCGGCCTTCGTGAGCGGCAGGGCGCCCTCGAGCTCGCCCTTCATCATGGGATGCTGGTTGCCGCCCACCGCGCGCGATTTCCGGCTGACTTCCTGGGTGAGGTACTCGTACAGCTCCTGCAACGAGACGATGCCGTCCCGGTTGAGATCGGCGTAGCCCTGCAGGCCCCGGACGAGGTAGTAGGTGAAGATGCCGTGGCCCAGCTCGGGCAGCTCGACGGACAGCTCGGACGGCCGCGAGGCGGTCACGATCGCGCGGCCCTTCGACCGGGTGAGCCGCTCGAGGAAGATGTCGTCCACGTTGACGGTGCGGGTCTTGGTGGAGGCGAAGGTGCGCCCGCCCGCGGCGCCGCTGTAGCAGGCGTCGAGGAAGACGGTGATCCGCTCGGCCTCGATGCGGGCCAGCACGTTCTGCATCTCGTCCATCGGCAGGGCGGTCGAGTAGAGATCGTCGGGATCCGCGTCGCTCGGCACCAGGTACTTGGAGAGGCCATCCCGCTCGACGCCGCGCTGGTCGATCTCCGAGGCCCCGTGGCCCGCGAAGTAGATCACCACCAGGTCGTCCTTGTGCGCCGAGCGCGCCAGGAACGTGCCGAGCGCCCACTTGATGTTGCGGAGAGTGGGCTTGCGCTCGGTCCGGTCGGTGAGCAGGAGGATGTTCTCCTTCTTGAAGCCGCCGGAGACGATGAGGGTCTGGTACACCGCGTCCGCGTCCGCGACCGGGTAGCGGAGCTTCGGCACCGCGGTGGACTCGTAGCCGCCGACGCCGATGATCACCGCCCACTGCGTGGACGGCGGCGGGGGCGGCGGGGCGGGCGCGGCCACCGGGGCGGCGGCCTTGGGCCGCTCCAGGATCACGGTCCGGATCTCCTGGCGCGCGACCCCGTCCGGCTCGAGCGCGGTGATCACGATCGCGTTCGGGCCATCACGCAGGGTGAGGGGAGCGCTGACCGCCATCGACTTCTGCGGGCTGCGCTCGTCCTGCCGATGCACCTCGGCCCCGTTGAGCGCGACGATGATCCGGCTGATCCCCTTGCTCGACCGGGCCACCGCGGCCACCACGCTCGCCTCGTCGGTCACGCGCGAGCGGTCCTCGGGGTAGCGCACATCCACCGCCAGCGGCACCGGCTTCTCGAGGTAGACGGTGCGCATCTCCTGGTGCATGGTCCCGTCGATCTCGGCCGCGGTCACCACCAGGGTGTTCTGACCCTCGACGAGCTTCACCGGCAGGTTGACCGCCATCGCCGGCTGCTGCGAGCGATTGTCCTGTCGCCAGAGCTCGACCCCGTTGGCGGTGACCAGCACCTGGCGCACGCCGGTACCGCCGTGGACCAGGCCGGCGAAGGTCACCGTCTCCTGGTCGACCCGCGCCTGGTTGGTGGGCGTCGAGATGACGATCCGGAATCCGGGGGCCGGGGCCACCGGCGGAATCGACGCGACGACCGCGGGTGCCGCGGCCGGAGCCGGCGGGGTGGGCGGCGTGGCCCGCGCGGGCTCGGGTTGTGGCCGGGTTTCCTGCCGCGGCGGCTCGGGCGTGGCCGGGGCCGACGTGGGTGCCGACGGGGTCGGAGGCGCCGGAGCCGCGATGACGGGCGCGGCGGGTGCGGGTGGGGCCGCCACGACGGGAGCCCGCGGCGGAGCCGGGGCACTCGGGGCTGGCGCACTCGGCGGTGCGCTCGCGATGGCTGAGGGCGGCGGCGTGGCCGGCGCGCTCGATGGCGGTGGGGACGGGATCGGCGCGCTCGCGACGGGCGGTGGCGGCGGCGTGGCGGTCGGCGGCGCACTCACGGCCGGGGGCGGAGCGGCGGCCGCCGGAGGAGTCACGGCGGGCCGCGCGGGTGCCGGTGCGGGCCCGGGCGCTGGTGCGGGCGAGGTGGGCGTCGCCGCGGCCACGGCGGCCGCGGGCTTGTCGTAGAAGAGCACACGTCCCTGCTGGCGCATGGCGCCGGAAGCGTCGGTGGCGGTGACGATCAAGCTGTTCTCGCCCTCGACGAGCTTGATCGGCATGCTGAGCGCGACGTCCTTGCCGGGCGTGCCCGGCTCCTGCTGCTGGGCCACCTCGGCGCCGTTCACCGTGACCGCGATGCGGAGGGGACCCGCGCCGCCGGTCACCCTGCCGGTGAGGGTGATGCGATCGGTCGTCACGTGGCCCTTGTCCTTGGGGTCGATGAGGACGACGCCCAGCGGGGTCGGGCCGGGCCGGTCGAGCGCGATGGTCTGGAAGGCGAGGCCGCCCAGGTCGCCGCCGTCGGCCCGCACGAGCTGCTGGGCCGCGGGGGCGTACCAGAATGCGAGCTCGATCCGTCGCGCCTGCGGGGACGCGGCGAGGAAGCGTGGCTCCACCACCTGCACGATGCGGTAGGCCTTGAAGACCCCGGCGGGCACGCGCACGTCCTCGTAGGCCTCGACGCGCCAGCTCAGGCGCACGAGGCTCTGGCCGTACTGCGGGTCCAGGGTCTTCAGCGTGAGCCAGCTCACGCCCCACTGGCCCACCTCGAGCGGCCAGGTGGGCGAGGGTGGAGGCTCCATCTCGAGCAGGGTCTGGCCCCCGCGGACAATCTTGGCCACCCCGAGATCGCGGGTGAGGTGGACCTCCCGCCCGCCGTCGGCCGCGAACACGTAGCGCGCATTCTCGATCCGGATCAGGTCGTAGGCCCCGTCGCTCCGGATCCACTTGTCGCCGACCGAGTAGCTCGGCCGCTCGGCCCGGAGGCCCTGGGCCCGCGCGGGGGCGGCGACACCCCCCAGGAGCACTAAGGCCAGGAGGGCGATCGGGAGGGTGCGCTTACTCGGTTGCAGCCACATCATGAGAATCGGGTCTTCTCCGGTCTTCCACGGCCGGTGATGGCAGGCATGGCGCTTCGCGTTGCAGTAGAGACTAAGCCCATCCGGCCGGGGTGTCAACGAACCGGAAACGGGGAATATCCTTGACTCGCCGGGGCTCCTGGACCAAGGTAAGGGTCGCTTTTGGAGGAGGGTCAGGGAGGGAGCCCATGCACGTGATCCAGATCGCCCGATCGACTCGGTTCGCGCTCGTCGCCCTCGCGCTCGCCGCCTTCGGCGGCTGCGCCGAGATGCAGGGCAGGGAAGCCGAGGAGCCCACTCGCCCGCGCGTGTTCGTCGCCAACGAGAGCTCGAACACGGTGACGGTCGTGGACGGCGAGACCTTCGCGGTCGTCGGCACGGTGGACGCGCGCAATCACGCGACCCACGACCTCGCCGTCTCGCGCGATGGGCGCTGGCTCTTCGCCACCAACCTGGCCTCGGGCCGCCTCTCCGCCATCAACACGCGTGCGATGGAAACGGTCGCCTCGATCGCCACCGGAGATCGGGCCCACGTGGTCACCCTCACCAACGACAACCGGCAGGCGTGGGTGGCCAACATCGGAGACAACACGATCTCGATCGTGGACACCACCACCTTCCGGATCCTCGGCACCATCGCGGTGGGGAAGGGGCCGACCGGGCTCACCTTCTCGCGCGACGGGCGCTTCGCCTACGTGAGCAACCAGGGGGACAAGACGGTGGAGGTGATCGATACCGCCTCGCACCGCGTGCTGAAGGCGATCCCGGTCGGGACGAACCCGCACTTCCTGGTGCTGGGTCCCGACGGCCGGATCTGGGGCACCAATACCGGCGGCACCGACATCTACGTGATCGATCCCGCCACCCAGGACAAGATCGCCTCCATCAACGTGGGGCCTTCGCCGCAGCAGATCGCCTTCGGCTTCAAGGGCCTGCAGGGGCCGAACGCCTACGTCACGGTGGCGGGCCTGAACCGCGTGGTGGTGCTGAGCGCGGACCCGGCCAACCTGCGCATCCTCGAGCAGATCGACGTCGGCCAGCGGCCCAACGGCATCTCGGGCAACCGCGAGGGCACGCGGCTCTTCGTCGTGCACGAGATCTCGAACGACCTCAAGGTCATCGACACCGGCAGCAGCGCGGTGCTGGCCACCGTGCCGGTCGGGCGCAAGCCGATCCGCGTCGTGTTCCACGGCAACTGAGGCGCGCGGTGAGCTCTCGACTCGGCGGACTCGTGCTCGCCTTGGCCCTCGGCGCCACGCTCGTCGCGGTGGCGGGCGGTCCGCGGCCCGCCGCAGCGCAGGGCCAGCCGGTGGGCACCGCGCAGAACGCGGTCGGCACCCTGGTCATCGTGCGGACGGACGGAATCGAGCATCGGCTGCAGGGGAAGGGCTCGCTCCCGCTCTACGAGGGTGACGTGCTCCGGACCGAGCCCGCGAGCCAGGCCTTGATCCAGCTACGCCCCGGCACCCCGGTGGCGTTGAACGAGAAGACCACGGTCAAGATCCTCTCGCGCTGGGACAAGAGCGTGGCGGGCTCCGGGACGGTCCGCATCCTGAGAGTGAGCCGGGGCGAGCTCTGGGCCAAGGCCGGCTCGGGTGAGCGACAGCTCGAGGTGGAGACGCCGGCCTCGGTGGTGTCGGGCCGCGACGCGGAGTTCGACGTGAAGGTCGGCGAGGACGGCCAGAGCGCCCTCACGGTGGTACAGGGGACGGCCGACTTCGGCACGCCCTTCGGGCAGTGCGCGGTGCGGAGCGGGACCGCGAGCGTCGGGGCGCGAGGGGCGGCCTGCACCGCGCCTCAGGCCGCGAACGCAGCGGCCGCGATCGGCTGGAAGCAGGCGGTGTCGCAGTGACGCGGGCGCCGGGTCAGCCGAAGATCAGGTAGAGCGCGAAGCCGAGCAGGCCGAGCCAGACCAGGATCCCGATCGCGGCGGCCCGCTGACCCTCGGCCGGCTTGCTGCCGCGGCGGCGGCGCCCGAAGCCGGTGCTCGTGCCGATGATCAGCACGAGCGCGCCAACCAGGAAGAGCAGATCGACGAAGCTGGACTCGTCGCCCATCTAGGCGGTCGGAAGCCGGTCGGCGCTCATCGCGCCGGGGTGGCGAGCGGAGGGCGCGCGATCTCCCGGATGGCGTCGATGCGTGCGCTGCGCTCGAGGGCGTCGGCGTCGAAGACGGCCTCGCGCTGGTCCGGCGAGCGGACCACGTAGGCGGGGCCGACGCCGTCCGGGAAGGTGTGGGTGCGCTCGAGCCGCACGACGACGCCGAGCGGGGTGCCGTCCGACATGCGGGTCAGGGTATCACCAACCCGGAAGAAGAAGGTCCAGTCGCTCTGGCCCTTGGAGCGCGACGGGCGCTCGGGCGCGGCCGGCGAGACCTCGGCCCGCGGCGCGGCGGGCTCGGGGGCGTCGGCGACTCGCGGATCGGGCGGGGGCGCCGTGACGCGGTAGGAGCGGCCCAGCAGCATGGTGAGCGCGACGATCACCATGAGGAGCGCGATCAGGATGCCGCCGAGCAGCTTGAACCTGAGCGAAGGCATGTCGCTCGACTGAGCAAGAAGAGGGCCAGCCTGCTCGGTAACAGGGACGGACATTTAAACCGCGCGCCCGGACCGGGTCTGACCAAGTCTTGGCACCCGCCTGACAAGCGCTGGAGCCCGGGACGTTCCGGCCCGCCCAACTGGCTGATTTTGGGCGGCCGGTCGGCTGGCTCAGCTCTTGCTTCGTCAGGAGGGCATGCTACTGACCGCGGTTCTCACGGTGTTGTTCGTCGGGGTGAGCTCGGCGATGCTCTGGCTCGCCATCGGCGCGGACTAGGGGGAGAATCGGCAATGGACACGCGGGTCGACGACAGGATCTCGCTGGAGACGGTGATGAAGCGCGGCGCGCTCGTGTGCGTCGTGGCGATGGGCGGCGTCGCGGTGGGGCTCGCGGTCTGGGCGCTCCGGCGCTGGCACGACGAGCGTGAGTACCAGGCGTGGCGGGCGTCGGTGAGCGCGGATCCCTACCGTCGCGACCGCAACGGCTACCCGGTCGGCACCCAGCTCGGCTTCTCTCGCTCGCGATAGCGCTCCTCGACGTCGCGCCGCTCCCGGCCCCGGGCCGCTCCTCACCTGCCCGGATCCTCACCTCGCCACTGCTATACTGACGGAAGCATGAGCTCGGCGGCATCCGGCCGCTTCTCCATGTCGAGCGAGGCCGAGGATCTGGCCCGCCTGCGCGCTTGGCTCCGCGAGACCCTCGGGGAACTGGGCGTGGACCGGGCGACCCGGGCCGAGCTCGTTCTCGCGGTCGGCGAGCTGTGCGCCAATTCCATCGAGCACGCCTACGACGGGCAAGGCGGGCAGCCCATCAACGTCTCGGTCGTCGGCCACCCCGACCGGCTCGTGATCGAGGTGGAGGACTTCGGGCGGGCGTTCGACCCCGATCGGTACGTCGAGCCGGATCTCGACGCACTGCCGGATCACGGGCTGGGCATTCACCTGGTGCATCGGATCGCGGATTCGGTCGCGATCGACGTGAAGCGCGACCGGGGAACCCGATGGACCCTCGTCAAGTACCGACCGGGCCTCCGCTCGGCGGATGGCTCGATGGACGGTGGCACGCCGCCGTCCCGCTCAGGAGAGACCATGGACATCGATGTGACCGACTCGGCCGGGATCACGCTCGTCGCTCCGCGGGGTGACCTGGACATGGCGGCGGCCGATCAGATGAAGCGGGCGCTGATCAAGCTGGTGGACGAGGGGAAGCGGAAGGTGCTCGTCGACCTGGGCCAGGTGGGCTACGTCGACAGCTCCGGCATGGGGGCGCTGGTGGCATCGCTGAAGCACGCCCGCACTGCGGGCGGGGAGCTGCGCCTGTGCGCACTGCAGGACGACGTGCGCGCGATCTTCGAGATGACCCGGCTCAACAAGGCGGTCACCATCCATCCCTCCCGCTCGGAGGCGCTCGGGGCGTGGGCCTGACCCGGCGCCTGCTCGCCCTCGCCCTGGCCCTGGGGGTCGGCGGGACCTCGGTGCCCGCCCGCTCGGTCGCGGCCGCGTCCCCGGTTCGACCCCTCGCGGGGGTGCGTACCTGGGTCGTCTACTACGGCGCCGCGCCGGAGGCGGCGCGGGATCTGGCTCGCTTCGACGTGGTCGTGCTCGATCCGCACGGTCACCCCCCGCTGCCGCTCGTCAAGCTGCACGGCGCGCTCGTGCTCACCTACGTGAGCCTGGGCGAGGTGAACACGCAGCATCCGGAGTTCCCGGCGATCGCGGGGGAGCCGTGGGTGCTGGCCGCCAACCCGAGCTGGCCCGACGCGCGCGGCCTCGACGTGGGGGCGCCCGCCTACGAGCGCTGGCTGCTCGACCGGGTGGTGCCGGCGGCGCTTGCGGGCCCCGTCAACGGGCTCTTCCTCGACACCGCGGACTCGGCCCTGGAGCGCGAGCGCGCCGAGCCGCGGCGCTACGCGGGCGCGGGTCAGGCACTCGAGCGCGTGCTCCGCGAGCTGAAGCGTCGGAATCCGCGCACCCTCCTGCTGCTCAACGGTGGCCTCCCGCTCGCCGAGCGGCTCGCGGGCGTCGTCGACGGGGTGGCGCTCGAGTCGGTGTGGACCGACTACGACTTGAAGGCCAAGGCCTACCGGGTGCGGCCCGCCGACGAAGCGGAGTCCCGCGCCGCGCTCCTGGGTCGCGTCGCCGCGCTCGGGCTGCCGGTGTTCACGCTCGAGTACGCGGCCGCCGACGGCAGTCCCGGGCCCGCGGAGCTCATCCGCCGCGCGCGCGCGCGGGGCTTCGTCCCGTACGTGTCCACCATCGGGCTCGACCAGGTCTCCACCCACACCCTCCGGCCGTGAGCAGGCGGATCTCGCGCCGCGCGCTGCTGGGCGGCTCGGCCGCGGCGGCGGGGGCCCGGCTGCTGGGAGCCGGCCGTCACGCCGCGGCCGCCGGCGCGGAGCTCTCCGGGGAGCTGCCTCGCCACGTGCTGGCGCTCTACAAGTCGTCCGAGCTCGACAACGACGTGCAGGGGCGTCGGCCCAAGACCGCGACCACCAACGAGGTCCATGGCTGGGCCCAGATGCCGCTCAACTGGCTCGGGCTCATGGTCGAGTACCACGACATCGATCAGGGGCTCCCGGACGAGCGGGTGATGGCGCGCTACCGCGGCATCGTCACCTGGTTCCAGACCGAGGAGATCGCGGAGCCGCTCGCCTACCTGCGCTGGCTGGGCGCGCAGATGCGGGCCGGCCGTCGGGTGGTGATCCTCGGCTACCTGGGCGCCCTGCGCGACCGCCGCACCCTGCGGAGCCTCGACCTCGCCCAGGTCAACGAGGCCCTCGCGCCGAGCGGGCTCCACTTCCTCGGCAACTGGACCGGCAATCAGCACGTCATCGAGCTCCGTCGCAAGGACAAGCGGATGATGGAGTTCGAGCGGCCCCTGCCTCCGGGCCTGTCGTACTACCAGCAGGTGGTCTGTCGCCGCCCGGACAGCCGGGCGCACCTGGTGCTGGCCCGGCGAGATCTCCCGGACTCCGAGAGCCACATGGTCGTCACCGGCCCGTGGGGTGGGTTCGCGGCGGCGGAGTACGCGCAGTTCCAGTTCCCCGGCGAGGGGGGCGCGCAGTGGTGGATCGATCCGTTCGCCTTCTTCCGGGAAGCGCTCGGGGTGGCGGACTGGCCGCGACCGGACACCACGACCCAGTGCGGCCGGCGGATCTTCTACACCCACATCGACGGCGACGGGCTGCGCAACCGGTCGGAGGTGCGCGGGGGCGCCTCCAGCGGCCAGGTCATCTTCGACGAGATCCTCTCGCGCTACCGGCTGCCCACCAGTGTCTCGGTGGTGGTGGCGGAGATCGAGCCGACCCTGCTCGGCACGTCCGAGTTCCACGAGCTGGCCCGCGCGATCTACACGCTGCCCCACGTCGAGGCGGGCAGCCACTCCTACACCCACCCGCTCGACTGGGAGAAGCGCACGCGCAGCTTCGCGCCGGCGGGGGTGCCGTACTCGGTGGAGACCGAGACCGCGGGGGCGATCCGCTACATGGAGGAGCGGCTGCTGCCGCCGGGCAAGCGCGTGCGGCTCTTCCAGTGGTCCGGGTCCACCCGCGTCACCGAGGAGGCGATCGTGGTCCTCGACCGCCTCGGGGTGCCGAACATCAACGGCGGGGACACCATGCGGGACCGCGAGTGGCCGAGCTACACGCACGTCGCGCCCCTGATGCGCCAGGTGGGCCGGCGCTGGCAGACCTACACGTCGGCCTCGAACGAGAACCTCTACACCCACCTGTGGACGGGGCCGTTCTACGGCTTCCGTCACGTGATCGAGACGTACGAGAACACCGAGCGCCCGCGCCGGGTCGCGCCGGTGAACGTCTACTACCACTACTACTCGGGCGAGCGGGTCGCGTCGCTGGCCGCGCTCCAGTACGTCCACGAGTGGGTTCTGCGCCAGTCGCTGGCCCGCATCTTCACCAGCGAGTACCTCGCCATCGTCGAGGGCTTCCGCACCGCGCGGATCGCGCGCGTCCCGGAGGGCTGGCGGATCTCCGACCACCGCGCGCTCTGCACCGTGCGCTTCGACGACACCCGCGCCCACCTCGACCTCGACCGCTCGTCCGGCGTGCTCGGCTACCTCCACCACCAGGGCGCGCTCTACGTGCACCTGGCCGGCCCCGGCCCCGCCCTCATCGCGCTGCGCGACCGGCCGCCCGCGACCGCCTACCTGGTGCAGGCCAGCCACCGGGTCACCGCCTGGAAGCGGGAGGCGGGCCGCGTGGCGCTGGCGCTCTCGGGGTTCGGCGAGAAGGTCGTCGAGCTGGGCGGGATCGCGGCCGATCGCGAGATCGCGGTGGAGATCCGCGACGGGGCCGGATCGCGGCGGCTGCGCGTCCGGAGCGGCGCGGACGGCCATCTCACGGTGCCCGCCGGCGACGCGAACGAGGTGGAGGTGCGGGTCGGGTGAGCATCGAGCGCTGGAAGCTCGGGCTCGCGGTGGTCGTCACCCTCGGGCTGCTCGCGCTGTCGGTGCCGTGGGGCGCGGACCTCGGCTGGGCCTACCTGGCCGACCGGCAGTACGCGCTGGCCGAGCGCATGTTCGCCCGGGCCGTCGGCGGCGACCCGGGAGACGCGGACCTCTGGCTCGGCCTGGCCGCGTCCTACGCGGCGCTCGGCGATCCGGACCGGCAGATCGCGACGCTGGAGGCCGCGGCGCGGCGGGTGCCCGGACGCCGGGATCTCCGCCGGCAGCTGGCCGACGTCTACCGCGACAACAAGGACCTGGTCGCCGCGGCGCGCGTCCTGGAGGAGCTCACCGCCGAGCCGCATCCGGACGACGGCCCGCTCCTCGACCGCCTCCTCACCCGCTACCTCTGGGTGGGCGACTACGACCGACAGCTCACCGTGCTGCGCAAGCTCGTCGCGCTCGAGCCCACCGATCTCGCGGTCGTGACCGATCTGGCGTCGGTGGCCCGCAGCCTGAACCGGCAGGAGGAGGCGCTGACGGTGCTCGAGGCGTACGTCAGGCGGCGGCCCTCCGACGCCGAGGGCCGGCGCTGGCTCGCCCAGGTCTACGACTCGCTCGGGCAGGGGACTCGCGCGCTCGAGCACTGGAAGGTGCTGGCGCGCCTCGCCCCCGGCGACATCGAGGCCCGCGACCGCCTGCTCCCGGCGCCGGGCGGCGCCCCGCGCGAGGAGGAGATCGCCCTGCTGGAGCGCCGACGCGAGGCGGAGCCGCGCGACGAGGCGGTGCGGCAGCGCCTGGGGGCGCTCTACCGGGCCGCGGGCGACGGCCCGCGCGCCGTCTCCGTCCAGCGCGAGCTGGCCGCGCTCCGGCCGCGCGATCCCGAGGTGCTGGTCGGGCTGGGTCGGCTGCTGGTCGAGCAGGATCGGGGCCCGGACGCGATCCCGGTCTACGAGCGGGCCCTCGAGATCGCCCCCGATCGCCTGGACGACACGCTCGCCCTGGCCCAGCTCTACGAGTGGGCCAACGACCCTCGCCGCGCCCTGGCTCTGCTCGAGCGGGTCGCCCGCGCGCGCCCCGCCGACCGGGCGCTCCAGGAGCGCGTGGCCGCGCTCGCGCGGGGCGCCGACGATAGCCTGGCGGCCCTGGCCGCCCTCGACCGGCTCGCCGCGGCGCGGCCGGAGGGACCGTACGCGCAGCAGGCCATCGACGCCCTGGTGGGCGCCAACCGCCTGCCGGAGGCGATCGCGCGCCAGCGGCGCATCGCGGAGCAGGCGCCGGCCGCGCCGGGCCCCGCGCTCCGCCTCGCCGAGCTCTACGGCTGGAACGGCCAGGAGCGCGAGGCCATCGCGGTGTACGAGACGCTCGATCGGGCGGGAACCCTGCCCGAGCCGTCCCTCGCGCGTCTCGCCGAGCTCTACCGGTTCCAGGGGCGCTCGGCCGATCTGCTGCGGGTGGCCGATCGGCTGCTCGCGCGGCGACCCGAGGACGCCGGCCTGCGCGACGCCGCGAGCGAGGCGGCCGAGGCGCTCGGCCGGCCGGCCGACGCCCTCCGGTTGCTGCAGCCGCTCGCGGAGCGCCGGCCCCTCGACGAGGGCTTCGTCCTGCGCTATCTCGCGCTGGCGGTCCAGGCGGGCCGGCCGGACGAGGGCCTGCGCGTGCATCGCCGCTTCGCCGCGTCGGCCGGCGCGCCCTATCGCGTCAAGGCGGGGCGGCTCCTCGCCGATCTCGGCCGGAACCAGGACGCCATCGCCGAGTACGAGGCCGCGCTCGCCGGGGGTCTGGGCGAGGGCGACGAGGCGGTGCGGTTGCGGATCGCGCTGGCCCAGCTCTATGACGGAAGCGGCGCGGGCGAGCCCGCGCTGCGCCAGTGGGAAGGGCTCATGCGGACCCGGCCGCGCGATCCGCAGGTGCTGCGCGAGGTCGGCCGCCGCAGCCTCGCGGCCTCGCGCAACGACGTGGCCCTGCGCGCCTACCGCGCGCTGCTCGACGTCCAGCCGGACGACGCGGAAGCGCTCAAGCGCGCCGGCCAGCTCATGGCCTGGAGCAACGACGGTCGCGGGGCGCGCGCCGCGCTCGAGCGCTTCAACCGGGTGAAGGGCGGCGACTACGAGGTGCACTACCTCCTCGGGGAGCTCTACACCGCCGAGCACGACGAGGAGCGCGCGCGCGCCGAGTACGAGCGGGCGCTCCGCCTGCTGCCCGCCCGCGCCCGCTGACCGAAGGCCGGCGCCGCGGTCCGCCTTGAACCAGGCGGACGGCCCCGCCATACTCGCCGGATGGCCCGGCTCCGCTCGCTCCGCCTCGCGTCCATGCTGATCGCGGGCCTGCTCGCTCTCGCGCCCGCCCCGGCGCCGGCCCAGGCGCCGGCGCCCGGCACGCCGGAGGCGCCGGCTCGGCCGGGGCCGGAGCCGCCCACGACCGACGCGCCCGAGGCCGAGACGCTGCGGGCGCGCATCCAGGCGCGGCTCGGGCTCGTGGAGGAGGCGCTCGCCGCCTATCGCGCGCTGCTCGCGCGCTACCCCGACGATCGCCGGCTCCGCGAGGACTACGCGGAGGTCATGGTGGACGCGGGCCTGCTCGACCAGGCGGCCCCGCTCGTCGACCGGTACCTGGCGGAAGATCCGACCTCCGCGCGTCTGCGCCGCCTGCGCGCGCGGATCGACCTCGCGGCCGGCGCCCCCGCGGCGGCGGGCCGGCGCCTCGACGCGCTCGCGCGCGAGCAGCCCAGGACGCGGGGCTCACCGCCGACCTCGCCGCCGCGGAGCTGGCCGCGGGGCGGTGGAACCGCGCGCTCGACCTGTACGGACGCCTGCTCGACGGCGAGCCCGAGAACCGCGACGCGCTCGCCGCCTATCGCGACATCCTCCGCGGGCACGCGCCGCGGATCGAGCTGACCCACTACTCGTTGCTGCAGCAGGCGGCCACCCAGCATGTGGAGGAGGCCGCGTGGCGCGGGTGGCTGTCCGACCGGTGGTGGCTCCGCGCGGGCACGCGCTACGGCAGCTATCACCAGGAGCGCGCGATCGGCCAGCCCGCCTTCACCGAGCAGGTGTGGACCGCGCTCGCGACGGTCGGCTTCCAGCCGACGCGCACCGTCTCGCTCTGGGCCGGGCTCGAGGAGGCGCGGCGGCGCGAGGACATCTTCCGCACCACCGGGCGCCTCGGCGCGGGCTACGACGACCAGCGCGCCACCCTCGCCACCCTCGAGGTCGCGGTCCACGAGCTGCTCACGAATCCGGTGGCCGCGGTGCCGCGCAACGGCACGACCGACCGGGTGACCGCGGACGTGGCCCGCCGAGTCCTCGTGCCGGTGGTGCTGGCCGCCCACTACGACTTCCGGCACTACCGGATCTCCGGCGAGGATCTGGGCGATCGCTGGGAGGCGGCGGCGCGGGCCGAGATCGAGCTGGTGCGGAGCCGGGTGCAGGTGACCCTGATCCCCCAGGTCTTTTTTTCCGAGTACACGCCCACCGCGGGCAGCCCGCTGCGGGACGCGGTCACGTTCCTCCGGCGCGAGGACATCGTGGCGATCGGGGCGCTGGTCGGCTGGGACATCACGCCCGCGCTCCGGCTGCAGGCGGGCTCGGTCGGGCGGCGCGATCTGCACCGATCGCTCACGTCGTGGGAGGTGACCGGCGAGGGCCGGTGGCGAATTCGCCCCTGGCTGGAAGGACGCGTGCTCTATACTCGCAACACCGAGTCCACCACCGTCGGGGGCCAGGAAGAATCCTTCCTCGGGCGCCTCGACATCCTGTACTGAGAGACCCTATGTGGCGGCGTTCGCGGGCGGCTCTGCTGGCGATCGGCGTGCTCACGCTGATCGGGTGCGCGAGCACCGTGCAGGACTGGGCCAAGCCCGGCGCGGCCCGCGTCACGCGCGTCGCGGTGGTCCCGCTCGAGAACCAGACGTCCTCGCTGCGCGCGGGGCAGGTGGCCTCGGACCTGCTGGTCTCCGAGATCCTGGCCACCGGGGCGATGGCGGTGATGGATCCGAGCGAGGTCGCCGATCTCCTCCGGCGCGAGAACCTCGATCCGGCCGACGCGGGCCGGCTGCCGTCGGCGCAGCGGATCGGGCGCCTCCTCCAGGTGAGCCACGTCCTGCAGGGCTCGGTGACCGAGTATCGCTACAAGCCGGGTCTCTCCGAGACGCCCGCCGTCGGCGTGACCGCGCGGCTGGTCGACGTGGCGTCCGGCGAGGTGGTGTGGACGTCCAGTCACGCGCGCCTCGGCTCGTCGTGGCTGCGCGAGGACGGTCTCGCGCGCGTCGCCCAGCGGGTGGCCCACGACATGGCGGCCCACCTGACCGCCGCCCTGGGCGACGCCCGAGCGCGGTAAGCGCCGGGTGCTCGCCGCCCTTCGCCGCCAACCCTACCTGCTCGAGCTGGGCGGAGGCCTGCTGCTGCTCGTCGTCGTCAATGTGGTCTTGCGGCCGCGGGATCCGGGCTTCCTCGACGTGCAGCCGAACCCGGCGCTGGTGCTGGTCCTGGTGCTCGCGGGCCGACACGGGCTGCGCGCGGGGCTGGTGAGCGGCCTCGTGACCGCGGCCGCGGTGGCCGCGTGCGTCGCGGCGCGCATGGACCACGCGAGCTGGAGCGAGCTACGGAGCCTGCCGCGCTACGTGACTCCACTGCTGCTGATCGGGACCGGTTTCGGGCTGGGCGCGCTCCGCGAGGCGCAGCTCCGGAGGACGCGGGCCCTCGAGGCACAGGTGGAGGGGCTCGAGCAGGAGCTCGCCGACCAGGCGGTGCGATTCATGGCCGCGACCGAGGCCAAGCACGAGCTGGAGCGCCGGGTGGCGGACGAGCGCGCGTCGCTGACGAGCCTCTACGCGGCGGCGCGCGCCCTCGAGACGCTCGACGCGGAGCGGCTCTACCCCGCGATCGCGGCCACCGCCCGGCGCTTCCTCCAGGCCGACGCCTGCCAGTGCTACGTGCTGGACGGAGACCGGCTGCGCCTGCGCGCCGCCGAGGGGCCCGCGCCGGAGCGCCCCGAGATCGCCCCCGACGACGGGCTCGTGGGCCTCGCGGTCCGCCTGGGCCGTCCGGTGAGCGTGCGGGACTACACGACGATCGGCTCGCTCGAGGATCTGCAGGGCGCGGAGCTGCTGATGGCGGCGCCCATGACGTCGGCGGAGGGCGCGCTGCTCGGCTGCATCACGGTGACGAAGCTCCCCTTCCTCCGGCTCACTCCGGTGTCGCTCGATCGCCTCGGCCTCGTCGCGGACTGGGGGGCGCGGACGCTGGAGAACGCGCGCACCCACGAGCAGACCCTCGCGCGGACCATCGAGGACGAGCTGGTGCGCGCCTACACCTACGCCTACTACCAGCGGCGCATCCACGAGGAGGAGGTGCGGGCCGTCCGCTACGGCCGCCCCCTCGCGGTGGTGATCTTTCGCATCCACCGCTTCGGGGCGGTGGCGGCGGATCGCCGCGCCGACCTGGGGCGCGTCCTGTCGCTCGTGTTCTCGCGCACCCTGCGCGACGTCGACATCGTGTGCCGCTACGCCACCGAGGACGCCTTCGCGATCATCCTGCCCGAGACCGCGCCCGCGCGCGCGGAGGTGGTCGTCGACCGCCTCTCGAGCGAGATCCGGAACTTCCACTTCGCGCCCTACGCCGACGACGAGCAGGACCTCGAGTTCTCGGTGCGCGTCCTCGCGGTGCGCGAGCGGTCCGGCGGGGTGACCTCGTGACCCGGGTCCTGGCCGGGCTCGCGGAGCTGGTGGCGGTGACGGCGGCGCTCGCCGGCGCCGGCTGGTGGCCACTCGCCCTGATCGCCCACGCGGGCGCGGCGTGGCTCGCCGGCCGAGCCCTCGAGAGCCGGCGGCGCGACGAGCGGCTCCTGGTGGTGGCGCTGGTGCTGGCCCTGCCGGTGCTCGGCCTGGTCGGGCTCGGAGCCATCCGCTTCTGGCAGCGCCGCGCGCCGCCGTCCGGCCTCTACGCGGGCGCGCACTCGGAGATGGCGGGCCTGCCCGGCCCGGGGCAGGCGCCCGAGCCGGTCGACCGCGTCTTCGAGTGGCTGCAGGCGCAGGTCTCGGTGCAGCCGGTAGCGGACCTGATCCGGGCCGCCGACCCGCGCACGCAGCGGTGGGGCGTCGGGCTCCTGGCCAAGCGCGGCGACGGCCCCGCGGTGGAGCTGCTGCGCGAGGCGCTGCAGGCGCCCGACCGCGACACCCAGATCGCGGCCTCGGGCGCGCTCCAGCGGATCGAGGAGCGCCTCGCGCAGCGGATCGGGCAGGCGCAGGAGCAGCGGCGCCTCGATCCGGAGTCGGCGGAGCGGGCGATGGCGATGGGCGACGCGTGCCTCGCCTACCAGGAGAGCGGACTGCTGGAGGCGGCGATGGGTCGCACCTGGCTCGGCGAGGCGGAGGCCGCCTATCGCGCCGCGCGCGCGCGCCGCCCCGACTGGCCGGCGCCCGCGCGCGCGCTGGCGCGGGTGCTGCTGGCGCTGGGTCGGATCGACGAGGCGGAGGCTCTCGCGGTGGAGGCGCGCACGGCCGCGCCGTCCACCGAGATCGACCTGCTCCTCTCCGAGATCCTGTTCCGCCAGGGCCGCTGGCGCGAGCTGCAGGCCCTCTCGCGCGACGCGGTGGCCGCGGGGCGCGCCGACGAGCTGCTGCGCTGGTGGGCGGGGGAGCCCGCGGCGTGAGCACGCCCCCGGCCGACGTCTGCCTGATCCTCGAGGGCACCTACCCCTACGTGACCGGCGGGGTGTCGTCGTGGATCCATCAGCTGGTCACCGCGCTCCCGGAGCTGCGCTTCGCGATCTTCCACATCTCGGCGACCCAGGGGGAGACTCACGAGCCCCGCTACCAGATGCCGCCCAACGTGGTGAGCCTGGTCGACGTGGGCATCCACGGCGGCGACGAGCCGGCGCTGAAGGGCCCGGTGACGGAGGCGGCGGCGTGGGAGACGATCTGGCGCTACCACGAGGAGATGAAGGACGGCCGCGCCGACGGGCTCGAAGGGCTCCTGCGCCAGGTCTCGCCCCACGCGGGGGCGGGTCCGTCGGTCCACGACTTCATCTACGGCAAGCCCTCGTGGGAGATCGTGCGGCGGCTCTACGAGTCCCGCGCTCCCGACATCTCGTTCCTCGACTACTTCTGGACGTGGCGCTTCACCCACCTGCCGATGTTCCGCCTGCTGCACGCCCCGGTCCCGGAGGCGGCGGTCTACCACACCGTGTCGACCGGCTGGGCCGGGTTCGTGGCCGCGGTGCAGCGGGTGCGTCGCGGCCGCCCGATGCTGCTGACCGAGCACGGCATCTACTCGCGCGAGCGGCGGATGGAGATCGACCAGGCGGAGTGGATCTACGTGCAGCGGCAGGCGCCCATGACCCTCTCGGCCGGGCCCGGCTTCTTCAAGGAGCTGTGGGCGCGCCTGTTCGAGCGCCTCTCGCGGATTACCTACGTCGAGGCCGATCGCATCGTGACGATCTTCGAGGGCAACCGGCAGGCCCAGATCCGCGACGGGGCCGATCCGGCCAAGACCCTGGTGGTCCCCAACGGGCTCGACGTCGGACCGCTCTCCGCCCTGCCGCGGGTGGAGCCGGCGCCGGGGGAGTTCCGCATCGGCTTCGTCGGGCGCGTGGTGCCGATCAAGGACGTGAAGACGTTCATCCGCGCGGTGAAGATTGTCGTCACCGCGCTTCCCGGGGCCCGCGCGGTCATCGCGGGTCCGGGCGACGAGGACCCGGAGTACCTCGCGGAGTGCCAGGTCCTCGCCGCCACCCTCGGAATCGCCGAGCGCGTGGAGTTCACCGGACGCGTGGACGTCAAGCAGATCTACCCGCGGGTCGACGTGCTCGTGCTCACCAGCATCTCGGAAGGACTGCCGCTCGTGATCCTGGAGGCGGCCGCCGCGGGCATCCCGGTGGTCTCCACCGACGTGGGGGCCTGCCGCGAGCTGCTCGAGGGCCGTCTCCCCGCGGACCGGGCGCTCGGGGCGAGCGGGCTCGTCACCGGCCTCGCCGACCCGGCCGTCACCGCGCGGGCCATCCTCGGCCTCGCCCGGGACCCCGGGCTCTGCGAGGAGATGGGCCGCGCCGCGCGGGCGCGGGTGCGGGCGCACTACCAGGAGGCCGACCTGATCCGTCGCTACCGGGAGATCTACGCCGATCTCCTGGGCGCGGCCTGAGGGAGCGGGTCGGTGGCCGGCATCGGGTTCCGGCTCAAGCGCCTCATCGTCGAGGAGGGCGGGGCCGGGTGGCTCCGCGCCCACCTCTACGGAGCGGTCCTCTCGGCGGGGCCCTGGCTGCTCTCCATCTGCACCCTCGGGTCCCTCGCCCTGCTCTCGCGCGACCTGATCGGCGATCTCGCGCACGCGCGCTTCCAGGTCATCGTCGTCTACACCTACACGTTCTCCCTCGTCACCACCGGGGCCGCCCACATGGTGGTGACGCGACAGCTCGCCGACGAGCTGTACGTGGGCCGCATCGGCCATCGCCGCGACCGCCCTCGCCCACCTGGCGCTGGGCACGCTCGTCTACTCCCTCGTGCCCGGCCTCGAGCCCGCGCTGCGCCTCTTCGGGGTGATGCTGCTGGTGGTGGTGTCGTGCACCTGGATGGTGATGATCTACCTCGGCGCGGCCCAGGACTACGCGAGCGTGGTCACCGCGTTCTTCCTCGGCAACGCGGTGAGCCTGCTCGGGGCGCTGGCCCTCGGACGCTACCTCGGCACCGGCGGCTACCTGGCCGGATTCCTGGTCGGGCAGGCGGGCATCTTCTTCGTGCTCTGCGCGCGGGTGGAGCGTGAGTTCAGCCTGGTGCGGGTGCCGGAGTGGGTCGATCTCACCCGCGCGTTCGTCCACTACCCGGAGCTGATCGCGGCCGGCCTCCTCTACAACGCGGCGATCGCGGTGGATCGGGTGGTGTTCTGGATCGGGCCCACCGGGCACCCCATCGTGGGGTGGTTCCGCGCCTCGCTGTACGACAGCCCGATCTTCCTGTGCTACCTTTCGGTGGTGCCGGCGCTCGCGATCTTCCTGGTCAGCGTGGAGACCGATTTCTACGATCGCTATCGCGAGTACTACGGCGTGGCCACCAAGCACGGCACCCTGCGCCAGGTGCTCGAGGCCAAGCGGGCCATGACCGCGTGCCTGCGCGACAGCCTTCGCCGGCTGCTGGTGGCCCAGGCCCCGGTGACGCTGCTGCTGATGGCCCTGGCCCCGTGGATCGCGGACGGGCTCGGGCTGGACCGCCTCCAGGTGTCGATCCTGCGCTGCGGCCTGGTCGGCGCGGTGCTGCACGTGCTCTGCCTGTTCGGGGGCATCGTGCTCCTCTACTTCGACCGGCGCCGCGCCGCCGCCGAGGTGGCGGCGGTCTTCCTCGCGGCCAACACGCTCCTCACCATCGCCACCCTGGTCGTCGGCCCGCGCGCGTACGGCCTCGGCTACCCGCTCGCCGCGCTGCTCGGCTGCGCCTGGGCGTACCGGCGCCTCGAGGAGACCCTCGCGGATCTCGAGTACCTGACCTTCGCCGCCCAGCCCATGGTGCCCGAGGCGCCGGCCGTCGAGTCGAGCCACCCCGCGTCCGCCTGATGGGGTCGCGCTCGGGCGGAGAGGCCGCGCTGGTGGCGGCGCTCCTGACCCTGCTGGCGGCCGCGATCGTCTATCCGCTGCTCCAGGTCCTCTCGGTGGCCGTCCTCGACGGGGGCTGGCCCACCATCCGGCCGCTGCTCGCCTTCTTCGCCCACCCGCTCTTCCGCGAGGCGCTGGTCAACACCCTGCTGGCCGGCGTGCTCGCGGTGGTGATCGGCAGCGTCATCGCGGTGCCGCTTGCCGTCCTCACGGTGCGCTACCGCTTCCCGGGCCGGACCCTGATCGGCGTGCTCGGGGTGCTGCCGCTCGTGGTGCCGCCGTTCGTGGGAGCGGTCGCGTTCCAGCAGATCCTGGGACGCAGCGGCACCGTCAACCTGCTCCTGCGGGAGCACGCGGGCGTCACGGTGCCGTTCACGGAGGGGCTGCCCGGCGTGGTGCTGGTGCAGAGCCTCCACTACTTCCCGTTCATCCTGCTCAACACCGCGGCCGCGCTCGCGGGGCTCGACCGCTCGCTCGAGGAGGCGGCCCAGAACCTCGGCAGCTCGGGCCTGCGCCTCTACCGCCGGGTGCTGCTGCCGCTCGCCCTGCCCGGCTACGCGGCGGGAGCGCTGCTCACGTTCCTCCGGGTGATCGACGACCTCGGCACCCCGCTCATGCTCAACTACCCCCGACTGCTCGCGCCCCAGGCCTACGTGCGGGTGACCACCATCGGGCTCACCGACGTCGACGGCTACGTGATCTGCGTGATCCTGGTGGCGCTGTCCCTCGGCGCGCTCTGGCTGTCGAAGGCGGTGGTGGCCCGCGGCGAGTATGCGGTCCTCGGGCGGGGCGGGGAAGCCCCGCCGGTCCAGCTCGGCCCGCGGGGAACCGCGCTCGCGTGGCTGCTCGCCGCGCTGCTGCTCGCCCCGGCCCTGCTGCCCCACGTGGGCGTGCTGCTGCTGTCGGTCTCGCGGGTCTGGAGCCTCTCGCCGCTGCCGACCGTGTACTCGCTCGGCAACTACGAGGAGATCCTCGTCCGCTCCCCGCAGTTCATCGCCAACACCCTGCGCTACGCGGGCCTCGCCGCGCTGATCGACGTGGCCCTGGGCGCGGTGATCGCCTGGCTCCTGGTGCGCGGCCGGGTGGCGGGGCGGCGGTGGCTCGACACGATCGCCACCATCCCGCTCGCCATCCCCGGGGTGGTGATCGCCATCGGGTTCCTCCGCGCCTTCGGCGGCTTCGTGGTGCCCGGGCTCGGAGACCCGCTCACCTCGACGTGGCTCGTGCTGGTGATCGTGTACGCGGTGCGCCGCCTGCCCTACGCGGTGCGCGGGGCCCACGCCGCGCTCCAGCAGCTGTCGCCCGCGCTCGAGGAGGCGGCGCAGAACCTGGGGGCGAGCCGCCCGCGGACCTTCAAGCGAATCACTCTGCCGTTGATGGCGCGCGGGCTGCTGGCCGGCGGCCTGCTCGCGTTCATCGGCTCGGCGGTCGACCTCTCGTCGACCATCCTGCTCGTGCCCCGCGTCGAGCTGGGCCCGCTCGCCTACGGGATCTACCTCTACGTGCAGTCGGCGGTGGGACGCGGTCCGGGGGCGGCGCTCGGCGTCGTCGCGATCTTGTTGGTGGCGGTGGGTACCTGGGCCGCGACCGGGCTCGCGCGGCGCTCCGGGGCCGCGCGGCTCGGGAGCTGATCCGCCATGGCGGCGCGGGCGCGCGCGGAGTGGGTCCTGCCGGCCTCGATGCTGATCGGCACCTTCGCGTGGTCGTTCATCTACGTGAGCCTGCCCTTCCACATCCAGAAGATGTCCACCCTCGACCCGGCGGCCACGCTGCGCTGGACCGGGTGGATCCTCGGGGTCAGCCCGCTGATCACCGTCATCACCGCGCCGATCTCGGGCCGGCTGGGCGAGCACATCGATCCGAAGCGGGGCTTCATCGCGGTGCAGGCCTTCCAGGGGCTGGGCTTCCTCGGCATGGCGCTGGCCCGCACGCTGCCCGAGATGCTCGTCGCCCGCATGCTCCTCGGCCTGATGGGCGCGGTCTCGACTTTTGCGTTCATCATGGTGGGGCGCTCGGGCGGCGACGTGCGGCGGCAGGTCTCCTACATCCAGTCCGGCATGACGCTTTCATGCTCTGGGGCTGCTCGGCCCTCGTCTCGTGGGGGGTGCCCACCGGCAAGCCGCGCGACGCGGCGGCGGCGGGGACGCGCACCACCTCGCTGCGCGAGCTGGTGACGGTGTCGCTGGTGGTGCTCGCGGGCTCCACCCAGATCTTCTTCCTCACCTCGATCCTGCCCCAGATCCTGCCCCCGCTCGGGGTCGCTCCCGAGTCCACCCTGGAGGTCGGCGGCTTCCTCATCTTCGCCACCGGCATCGCGGCGTCGCTCGGCGCGATGGCGGCGCCGCGCCTGGCCGATCTCATGGGAGACCGCCGCGCGGTCCTGTGGTTCCTGGTCGGCTCCTCGGTCTTCCTGGCCGCGCTCTCCGCGGCCGGCCACGTGTGGAGCTTCGGGGTGCTGCGCTTCCTGCAGGTGCTCTGCATCGCGCCGGTGTTCCCGCTCTCGGTGGCGGCCATCGCGCAGCGGGCGTCCGGGGAGGCCATCGGATTCGTCAACTCGGCGCGGATCGGGGCCGCCTTTCTCGGGCCGGTGCTGGCGACGACGCTGCTGTCGTCGATGCCGCCCGCCGCGGTCTACCTCGTGCTGGCCGCGCTCGGCCTGGCCGTCGTGCCGCTGGTGGCGCGAATGGACCGGCGGTCGCGGCTGCGGATGCCGGGAGGAGGGGAGACGTCGTGAGCGCAGAGCAGCTGGTCCGGCTGTCGGAAGTGCGCATGGAGGGCGTGGGCAAGCGCTACCGCGACCACTGGGCGGTGCGGGACGTCTCGCTCTCGATTCGCCCCGGCGAGTTCTACACGCTGCTGGGGCCGTCCGGCTGCGGGAAGACCACTCTGCTGCGCCTGCTCGCCGGCTTCATCACCCCGGACGAGGGCCGCATCGTCGTCGACGACGAGGTCATCGACCCGGTGCCGCCGTGGAAGCGGAACCTCGGGATGGTCTTCCAGCACTACGCGCTCTGGCCGCATCTCTCCGTGTTCGAGAACGTGGCCTTCGGGCTCCGCGAGCGGGGGGTCGCGGGCGCCGCCCTCGCCGAGCGCGTCGCGGCCGCGCTCCGGCAGGTGGGGCTCGGCGGCTTCGAGCCGCGCCGCCCCTCGCAGCTCTCGGGCGGCGAGCAGCATCGGGTGGCGCTCGCCCGCACCCTGATCGTCGAGCCGCGCCTGCTCCTGCTCGACGAGCCGCTCTCGAACCTGGACGCGGTGCTGCGCGCCCAGATGCGGCTCGAGCTGGGGCGCCTGCATCGAGACGTGGGGATCACCACCATCTACGTCACCCACGACCAGGCGGAGGCCCTGGCCCTGTCCACCCGCATCGCGGTGCTCCACCAGGGGCGCATCGTCCAGGAGGGCAAGCCGGAGGAGATCTACTGGCGGCCGCGGAACCGCTTCGTGGCCGAGTTCGTGGGCGCGGCCAATCTCCTGTCGGTGCGGGTGACCGAGGTGCGGGAGCTCGGCGTGATGGTAGAGACCGCGGGCGGCTCCCGGGTGCCGGTGGCCTCGGGAGGGCATCCGTGGACCGTGGGGGCGACCGGCCTGCTCTGCCTGCGGCCGGAGGCGCTGCGGATCGAGGAAGCGGAGCGCGCGGCCGGCGGCATCCGCGGCAAGGTGTCCGGTCACGTGTTCGAGGGATCGCGGCAGCTCTACGACGTCGCGATCCCGGGCGGCGCGGTGCGGGTGGAGATGCTGACCTCGGCCCAGCAGGGCAAGGGATTCAAGCCGGGCGACGACGTCAAGATCGAGATCTCGCCCGAGACCTCGGTGCTGCTGCCGGCCGAGTCCTGACATGCTATCTTCGCCCCGGGAGACCCCCCCATGACCGACATCAGCCCTCAGGAGCTGAAGGCGCGGCTCGATCGCCATGAGTCCCTCGTGCTGCTGGACGTGCGCGAGGACTGGGAGACCGCGCTCTGCCGCCTCGCCAACGCCACCCACATCCCGATCGAGGAGATCGAGTTCCGCACCGCGGAGCTGGACCAGGCCGACGACATCGTCGTGTACTGCCACCACGGGGTGCGCAGCGCCGCGGTGGCCAATTTCCTCCGCCAGCAGGGCTTCAAGGCGGTCAATCTGCAGGGCGGCCTCGACCAGTGGGCGCGCGCCATCGATCCCGGCATGAAGCGGTATTGATGACCGGCTTCGTCCGGGTCGAGCGCGAGGGGGCGTGCGCCTGGGTCACCCTCGACCGGCCCCCGCTCAACCTGATCGTGCCCGAGATGGTGGAGGGGATCCGGAGCACGTTCGAGGCGCTGCGCCGCGATCCCGGCGTGCGGGCCGCGGTGATCACCGGGGCCGGGCGGGCGACCACCGGGGGCATGCAGCTGCAGGTGCTGCGCGAGCTCACCCCCGCCGGGGCGAAGGCGTTCATCGCGAGCCTGCACGAGGCGATCGGCCTGGTGCACGACGCCCCGTTTCCCACCGTGTGCATGGTCAACGGGGCCTGCCTCGGCGCCGGCTTCGAGCTGGCCATGGCGTGCGACCTGCGCACCGCGGCCACCGAGGCGGTCCTGGGCCTGCCCGAGATCCGCGTCGGGATCCCGTCGGTCATCGAGGCCGCCCTGCTGCCCGGCTTCGTGGGCCCGGGCCGCGCGGCCGAGATCTTGCTGACCGGCGAGTCGGTCACCGCGCGGCAGGCGCTCGACTGGGGCCTGGTCAACCGGATGACCCCATCCGGCGAGCTGCGCGCGGTGACCGCGGAGCTGGTCGGCCGCATCCTCGACTGCGCGCCCACCGCGGTGCGCCTGCAGAAGGAGCTGATGGTCCGGTGGCGCAACACCGACCAGCGCTCCGCGGTCGAGTACGGGGTCAACGCCTTCGCCCAGTCGTTCGCGACCGACGAGCCCCGCGAGGCGATGGACGCTTACCTCGGCAAGCGCAAGCCCCGCTTCGCTTCGTGATCCGCCTCGTCACGTTCGACTTCTGGGACACCCTCGTCACCGACTCGCCCGCCAACCTGCGCGCTCAGCGCACGCTCCGGGTCACCGCCATCCGGCGGGCGCTCCGCGACGCGGGGGAGATGGTGAGCGAGGTCGAGGCGGAGGACGTGCACGAGCGCTCGGGCGTGCTGCTCGCCGAGCGCTTCTGGAGCCTCAACCGGGACCCGAGCCCCGAGGAGCAGCTGCGCCTCGTGCTCGACACCGCGCGGCCGGGCGTGGCCGTTCGCCTCGCGCCGCCCGCGTTCGCGGCCGCGCTCGCGGCCTACACCGAGCCGGTGCTGGCCTATCCCCCCGAGCTCAGCCCCAACGCGGCGCCCGCGGTGCGCGAGCTGGCCGCGCGCGGGGTGGCCCTCGGCATCGTGTCCAACACCGGCCGCACGCCCGGCGCGGTCCTCCGCCGGGTCCTCGAGCGTTACGGCCTGCTCGCGTACTTCGGCGCGGTCTCCTATTCCGACGAGGTCGGCGTCCGCAAGCCGGCGGCCGAGATCTTCCGCGTGACCCTCGCGCGCGCCGGCGTGGCGGCGGCGGAGGCGCTCCACATCGGCGACAACCCGGACGCCGACGTGGTGGGCGCGCAGGGGGTCGGGATGCGCGCCGCGCACTACACCGCCGGCTTCCGGCGCGCCGCCGCCCAGGCGGACCTGATCATCTCGGATCTCTCGATGCTGCCGGACGAGGTTTTTCGGGTTGCGTCCCCTGCGGCCGGCGGGTAACATCCCTGCGCCATGGACCTGGACGAGCTGCGCGCAAAGATCCGCGACATCAAGGATTTCCCCACCGAGGGCATCCTCTTCAAGGACATCACCACGCTCCTGCGGGACGGGCCCGCGTGGGCCGCGGTCATCGACCACCTGGCCGCGCGCTATCACACCGCCCGGGTGGACCTGGTGGTGGGCGTGGAATCGCGCGGGTTCATCTTCGGCGGGGCGCTGGCGCATCAGCTGAAGGCGGGGTTCGTGCCGGTGCGGAAGCGAGGCAAGCTCCCGGCCCCGACCATCGAGGAGGAGTACGAGCTCGAGTACGGCCGCGACGTCCTGGCCATTCACGAGGACGCGGTGACACCGGGCCAGCGAGTGCTGGTGGTCGACGACCTCCTCGCGACCGGCGGCACCATGGCCGCCACGCTCCGCCTCATCGCCCGGCTGGGCGGCACCGTGATCGGGGCCGCGTTCCTGATCGAGCTGGCCTTCCTCAAGGGGCGCGCGCGCCTCGCCGGTCAGCGGATCGACTCCCTGATCGTCTACGAGTAGGCGCCCGGAAGTAGTTGTATGATGGGGGCCGGGAGGCATACCGCAATGATCGAGCGAGCGTTGGCCGGCGGTCTGCTGGCGGTGGTGGCGGGGCTCGGGCTGCCCGCGGTGGCGGGGGCGGCCGGGGAGACGACTCCATCCGCGTCGTCCATCATCCTCAACCTGACGAACCGACCGCTGGAGTCCCGCGAGCGCGCCTTCAGCGAGGACATCAAGCGGGACGCGCTGGCGCCGAAGCCGTCCGCGATCGACGAGTGGGAGCCTCAGCCGGACGGCTCGATGCGCAACAAGAAGACCGGGTTCAGCATCACGGTGCGCAACCCGTGCCCGCCCGGCGACATGGAGCACGAGTTCGCGCTGGCCGCCTACAACCGGTCGAAGTCCCGCCGCTGACCGTCGCGCAGATCCCTTCCATTCGAGGCTGACGCCCGTCCCCGGCCCCCGGGGCGACGCTGATCGGGAGACATCGGGTATGGCAATTCGCAACGTCGGCGTGCTGGGCTGCGGGCTGATGGGGTCGGGGATCGTGCAGGTGTCGGCCCAGGCGGGCTTCCCGACGGTGGTGGTGGAGGCGAGCCAGGAGCTGCTCGACCGGGGGCTCGGCGGTCTCCGCCGGGGCCTGGACGCGCTGGTCGCCAAGGCCAAGCTCGATGAGCGCGGCCGGGACGAGATCATGGGCCGCATCAAGGGCGTGGTCGGGCTCGAGGCCTTCCGCGACTGCGACCTGGTGATCGAGGCCATCACCGAGAACCAGCCGCTCAAGAACGAAACCTTCGCCAAGCTCGACCGGATCTGCCCGCCGCACGCCCTGCTCGCCTCGAACACGTCGTCCTGCAACATCACCGCGATGGCCGCCGCCACCAAGCGGCCGGGCCAGGTGCTGGGCCTCCACTTCTTCAACCCGGTGCCGCTCATGAAGCTGGTGGAGGTGGTGCAGACCATCCTCACCGACGAGAAGAGCGTGCTCGCCGCCTACGAGTGGGTGCAGGCGGTGGGCAAGGTGCCGGTGCGGGCCAAGGACTCCACCGCGTTCATCGTGAACCGGCTGCTGGTGCCCTACCTGCTCGACGCCATCCGGGTGTACGAGGGCGGCCTCGCCACCCTCGAGGACATCGACCAGGCCATGAAGCTCGGCTGCGGCTACCCGATGGGACCCTTCACCCTCCTCGACCTGGTCGGGCTCGACACCACCATGTTCGTCGCCGAGGTGATGTTCGACGAGTACCGCGAGCCCCGCTACGCCCCCCCGCCGCTGCTGAAGCGCATGGTGATGGCCGGGCAGCTCGGTCGAAAGAGCGGCAAGGGCTTCTACGACTACTCGAAGAAATGAACAATCTGTTTTACCTCACCGACGAGCAGCGCGCGGTGGGAGCGCGGCCGGCTCGCTCGCCTTCTGCCTGGCCGCCGAGGAGGTGGCGTGGGCCTGCGCCTCGACGTCCACCATCTTCCTGGTCCAGAACCTCGGGGGCTACCCGATCATCTTCGGCGGCAGCGAGGAGCAGAAGCGGCGCTACCTGCCCAAGCTGGCCTCCGGCGAGATGACCGCGGCCTTCTCGCTCTCCGAGCCCGGCTCGGGCTCCGACGCGGCCGCGATGGCGTGCCGCGCGGTGCGCAAGGGCGACCGCTACGTGCTGAACGGCTCCAAGATGTGGGTGACCAATGGCTCGCACGCGGGCGTCATCACCGTGTTCGTCACCACGGGCCCCGGCCAGCGGGCCAAGGGCGTGACCGCGCTGCTGGTGGAGCCGGGGCTGAAGGGCTTCACGGTGGGCAAGCCCGAGCGCAAGCTCGGCATCCACGGCTCGCCCACGGTGGCGCTCCACTTCAGCGACTGCGAGGTGCCGGTGGAGAATCGCCTGGGAGGAGAGGGCGAAGGCTTCAAGGTCGCGATGAAGACGCTCGAGCAGTCGCGTCCCACCATCGGAGCCCAGGCGGTGGGCATCGCCCAGGCCGGGCTCGACGCCGCGGTGGCCTACTCCCGGGAGCGGCGGGCCTTCGACCAGCCCATCGGGCAGTTCCAGGGCATCCAGTTCATGCTGGCGGACATGGCGATGGCGGTGCACGCCTCGCGCCTGGTGGTGCATCACGCGGCCGGCCTCATCGATCGCGGAATTCCCGGCACCGCGCTCGAGGCCTCGACCGCCAAGTGCCTGGCCTCGGACACCGCCATGAAGGTGACCACCGACGCGGTGCAGATCTTCGGCGGCTACGGCTACACCCGCGAGTTCCCGGTGGAGCGCTTCATGCGCGACGCCAAGATCACCCAGATCTACGAGGGCACGAACCAGATCCAGCGCGTGGTCATCGCCCAGCAGCTCCTGGGCAAGTCCTGACCGTCATCCCCTCACGGAGGAGTCGATGAGCGACCGCCGGGCCCCGTCTCGAGTCCATCGCCGTACTTTCCTGAAGGTGGGTCTGAAGGCCGCGGGCACCGCCGCCGGCGCGGCCGCCCTGGGCTTTCCCGCGGTGCTGCGCGCCCAGGTCCCCACCTTCAAGGTGGGCACCATCCACCCGGTGACCGGCCCGCTCGCCGAGCCCGGCCAGGCCTGCCGCCTCGGCGCCCAGATGGCGGCCGACGCCATCAACGCGGCGGGCGGGATCAAGTCGCTCAACGGGATGAAGATCGACCTCATCGTGGGCGACACCCAGACCAAGCCAGACATCGGGCGGACCGAGGCGGAGCGGGCCATCAACCAGGGCGCGCAGATGCTGATGGGCTCCTTCGACTCGGGCTCGACCCAGGCGATCGTCCCGGTGGCCCAGCAGCGCCGCGTCCCGTTCCTGGTGGACATCGCGGCCGCCGACCCGATCACCGCGAACGTGGCGAAGGCGGTGAAGGAGGGCCAGCAGAAGGTCCAGTACGTCTACCGGAACTTCCCCACCGGCTCCTCGTTCGGGCGCAAGGCGGTCCAGTACTTCACCGAGGTCTTCCAGGAAGCCAAGGTCTCGCCGAAGCGGGTGGTGCTGATGTACTGCAACGACCTCTTCGGTCAGAACAACGCCAAGGGCTTCCAGGCCGCCCACGCCGCGGCCAAGCCCTCGTGGGAGATCGTCGACGTGATCCCGTGGCCGGAGCCGCCCCAGGACCTCTCCACCGAGGTCTCGCGCGCCAAGGCGGCCAAGCCCGACATCATCGCGCCGATCACGCGGCCGGCGAGCGCGCAGCTGCTGCTGCCCGAGATCCGCAAGCAGCGCCTCGACATCATGGGCATCGTGGGGCCCGGCAGCCCCGGCCTCTACGAGGCGGGCCAGATCGCGGTGCTGAAGGAAGACCTGGAGTACGTGCTCAACAGCACGCCGTGGGCCAATTTCCGGAATCCGAAGACGCAGAAGGTGGCCGAGGACTACGCCAAGCGCTCCGGGGGCAAGACCTTCGACACCAACTCCGGGTACTCCTACGATGGCCTCCTGCTCATCGCCGACGTGCTCGAGCGCGCCAAGTCGACCGATCCCGACGCGATCGTGGAGGCGATCCGCAAGACGAACTGGTCGGCCGGCCTCATGCAGTACGCGGGGCCCGTGGTGTTCAACGAGACCGGCGACAACCCGAACGCGGTGACCACCATGCTCCAGATCCTCGGCGGCAAGCCCGTTGCGGTCTGGCCGAAGGAGGCCGCGCTCCAGAAGTTCGTGTTCCCCCGCCCGAAGGCGTAGCCGCCCCTGGACCCGGCGCTCATCGCTCAGGGCCTGCTCAGCGGGCTCCTGTTCGGAGGTGTCTACAGCCTCATGGCGGTGGGGCTCACCCTCATCTTCGGGGTGATGCGGGTCGTGAACTTCGCCCACGGCGACATGATGGTATGGGGGATGTACCTCGCCTGGCTCCTGTCGACCCGGGCCGGGGTCGACCCGTACATCGGGTTCGTGGCGTGCGCGGCCGCTCTCTTCGTGCTGGGGGTGGTGATCCAGCGCGTCCTGGTCGACCGCGTCGTGGACGCCCCGCACGAGATGCAGATCCTCCTGATGCTGGGGGTGGCCCTGGTGCTGGAGAACGCGGCGCTGGTGGCCTTCGGCCCCGATCCCCAGCGGGTGCGCTCGCCGCTCCGCGCCGCCACCATCTGGCTGGGGCCCGTCTTCGTGGACGTGGCCCGGCTGGTCACCTTCGGGCTCGCGATGGTCCTCACCCTCGCCCTCTATCTCTTCCTGACCCGCACCGATCTTGGGCGCACCATGCGGGCCGCCGCCGACAACGCCTACGGGGCCCGGGTCATCGGGGCCGACGTGCGCCGCGTCTACGCGGTGGCCTTCGGCATCGGGGCGGCCTGCGTGGGGGCGGCGGGGGCGCTGGTCTCCCCGATCGTGCCCTTCCAGCCCGCGGGCGGGCTCGGGCTCTCGGTGGCCTCGTTCAACATCGTGATCATCGGGGGCATGGGCAGCCTGCCGGGAGCGTTCCTGGGCGGCCTCCTCGTCTCGGTGGCGGAGTCGCTCGGCGCGGTGTTCCTGAGCCCGTCGATGAAGGAGCTGGTGAGCTTCTCGCTGCTCATCGTCATCCTGCTCTTCCGTCCCGCCGGTCTCTTCGGGCGGCCCGCGTCGTGACGTGGCTCGTCGCGGGCGCGATCGCGCTCCTCCTCGCGCTGCCGCTCTGGCTCAACTCCTACGCGGTCACCGTGTTCATCTTCATCTTCTTCTACGCCTTCCTCGGCCAGGCCTGGAACATCGTGGGCGGCTACGCGGGCCAGCTCTCGGCCGGGCACGCCGCCTTCGTGGGCGTCGGGGCGTACGCCTCCGCGCTCCTCTCCGCCCAGGCCGGGCTCACCCCGTGGATCGGGATGCTGGTGGGGGGCGTGCTCTCCGCCGGGCTCGGTACCGTGGTCGGCTACCTGGGCTTCCGGTTCGGGCTGCGAGGCTTCTACTTCGTGCTCCTGACGGTGGCGTTCGCGGAGGTCTGCCGCATCGTGGCCCTCAACACCGACGCGGTGGGCGGCGCGCTCGGCTTCTACATCACCTTCACCGGCAACCCGCGCCAGTTCCAGTTCCAGGACAACCGCGCGTACTACTACGTCGCGCTCGGCCTGATGCTCGCGGCCACCGGCATCGTGGCCGCCATCGAGCGGCGCCGCTTCGGGGCCTACCTGATCGCGATCCGCGAGGACGAGCAGGCGTGCGAGGCGCTCGGGGTGAACACCTTCCGCTACAAGATGCTCGCGATGGTGGTGTCCTCGTTCCTCACCGGAGTGGGGGGAACGTTCTACGCCTTCTACCTCTTCTCGCTCCAGCCCAACTCGGTGTTCGGCATCCCGCTCTCGGTCGAGATCGTGATCCGCCCGATCGTCGGCGGCGCGGGGACGGTGCTCGGCCCGATCCTCGGCTCCTTCATCCTGAGCCCGCTCGCGGAGGCTGCGCGGATCTACTTCGGGCAGGGGAGCTGGTCGGGGGCCCACCTGATCGCGTACGGCCTCCTGCTCATCGCGGTGGTGCTGTTCCTGCCCCAGGGGGCGTATCCCGCCCTGCGCCGTCTCTGGCTGAAGGCGGCCGCCCGATGAGCCCGGACGTCGCGCCCACGAGCGGCGCCCCACCGCTGCTCGAGGTCCGCGGACTCGGCAAGCGGTTCGGCGGCCTGCAGGCGGTGCGCGATCTCTCGTTCGACATGGCCCGGGGGGAGGTACTGGGGCTCATCGGGCCCAACGGGGCGGGCAAGACCACCGTCTTCAACCTGGTCTCCGGCTTCCTGGCCCCGGACGGCGGCGACGTCCGCTTCGACGGCCGATCGCTCGTCGGGCTCAAGCCCCACGCGGTCTGCCGGCTCGGCCTGGCGCGCACGTTCCAGATCGTCCGCCCGTTTCCCCACCTCTCGGTGCTCGAGAACGTGCGGATCGGCGCGCTCGCGCGTCGGCCGCGGATGGCGGAGGCGCTCGGGCGCGCGCAGGCGGTGATCGACCAGGTGGGGCTGGGGGCCAAGGCCGGGCACCCGGCGGCCGGGCTCACCCTCGCCGAGCGCAAGCGGCTCGAGCTGGCCCGCGCGCTCGCCACCGAGCCCACCCTGCTGCTGCTCGACGAGGTGATGGCCGGCCTCAACCCGACCGAGATCGAGGCGATCGTGGCGCTGGTCCGGCGCATCGGCGCCTCCGGCATCTCGATCCTCCTGATCGAGCACAACATGCGCGCGGTGATGAGCCTCTCCGATCGCATCGTGGTCCTGAGCTTCGGCGAGAAGATCGTGGAGGGTCCGCCGGCCGCCATCGCCAACCACCCGCGCGTCATCGAGGCCTACCTCGGCGAGGAGTATGTCCACGCTCCTGCGCGTTGACGGCATCGAGGTCGGCTACGGCGACCTGACCGCGGTCCGCGACGTCTCGCTCGAGGTGCGCGAGGGCGAGGCGGTGGCGCTCATCGGGGCCAACGGCGCGGGCAAGACCACCACGCTCCGCGCGGTCTCCGGGCTCCTCCCGCTCCGGCGGGGCCGGATCGAGTTCGAGGGCCAGCGGCTGGACGGGCTCGGCCCGGCCGAGATCGTGGCCCGCGGCATCGCGCACGTGCCGGAGGGCCGCCAGCTCTTCCCGAGCATGACCGTGCGGGAGAACCTGGAGCTGGGCGCGCGCACGCGCGCCGCCCGCGCCGCGCGGGTCGAGACCCTCGAGCGCGTCTTCGAGCTGTTCCCCCGCCTCCGGGAGCGGGGCGCCCAGCTCGCGGGCACGCTCTCGGGCGGGGAGCAGCAGATGTGCGCGATCGGCCGGGGCCTCATGTCCCGCCCCCGCCTGCTCATGCTGGACGAGCCGAGCCTCGGCCTGGCCCCGGTCCTGGTGAAGGCGATCTTCGAGGACCTGGGGCGCATCAACGGGCAGGGGCTCACCGTCCTCCTGGTCGAGCAGAACGTGCTCCGCTCGCTGCATCTGGCCCATCGGGGCTACGTGCTCGAGAACGGGCGGATGACGCTCTCCGGGCCCCGGGACGATCTCCTGGCCAGCGGGCACATCAAGCAGGCCTATCTCGGTCTCTAGAACCTCGAAAAAGCCGTTCATTTAGGCGGCTCCCGGGCCGAGAATAGGCTCGTGGGGCGCTTCATCCGGCACTTCACGGTCCCGTTCCTGGTTCTGGCCATCCCGCTGGGCATCCTGGCCGGCCTCGGATTCGTCAGCGCGGAGCGCCAGCTCGCCCGCACCCGCGAGGGGGCGATCGCGCGGACGGTGGACGCGGTGAGCGCGCTCGTCGGCGACTACCAGGATGCCCTCAAGCGGGAGACGCTGCTCCTCGCCCGCGACCCGGCGATCATCGAGGGCACCGCCAAGGGCGACTGGGCGACGCTCGCGCGCGGCGCCTCGCCCCGGGTGCTGGCGGTGACGCAGGACGGCCTCGCCGACTTCATCGCGATCCGCGACGGCCGCGGCGCGCCGCTGGTGCAGGTGCCGGCCGGGCCGCCGCCGAGCCTGCCCGGGATGGCCGCCGCGGGCGAGCCGATCACGGCCCTCCGCCTGGCCGGGGGCCGCCCCTACTTCCTGGTCGTGGCTCCCATCAGCGGCGCGACCGAGCGCGCGCCGTTCGGCGCCACCGGCACGGTGGTGGCGGGGCGGCGCCTGGACGGGCTCGCGGCGTCGCTCGATCGGCTGCCCGCCCGCCCCGCGGTGCTCTTCCTGGCCGGCGACCGGGCGCTCGCGACGAGCCGCCCGGACCTGCCCGCCACCGGCTGGACGCCCGCGGTGGGCTCGGGGATCGCGACGGTGGCGGGCGAGCCGTGGTCGCTCCGTCGCCTGGAGACGGCCGCGGCGTCGTCGCCCGAGGGCGCCCTCTGGGTGGCCCTCTCGGTGCGCGAGTTCGCGCAGGCCGAGCGGAGGCTGCTCGTCGAGTTCCTGGCCCTGCTGGCCGGAGGGGCGGTGGTGCTGGCCGGTGTGGTGCTGGCCTTCCTGCCGCCCGCCCATCGGCCGCGTCCGGCGGGTGGGCCCCGGCCCGACAGCCCCCGGGTCGCGCTCGAGCGGCGCAATCGCGAGCTGGAGGCCCTCAACGCGGTCTCGGCGACGATCGGCCGCGGCGCGGACCTGGAGACCACCGCGAGCGAGACCCTCGAGGTGGTGCGCGGGCTCGCGAGCATGGACGTGGGCAGCTTGTACCACGTCGACGCCACCGGGACCCAGCTGATCATGGTGGCCCAGAGCGGCTTCGATCCGCGCCAGGTGGAGCGCTTCCGGGTCCGGCCGCTCGACGGCTCCCGCATCGGGGACGCCGTGCGCACCGGGCACATCCTGGTGACCCACCTCGAGACCACGCCGCCCCCCGAGCAGGAGCTGCGCCAGATGGCGGCCGAGCGGGCCCACCGCACCCAGCTCGCCATCCCGATCCCGGTGGAGAAGCAAACGTGGGGCGTGATGGCGCTCGTGTCCCGCGAGCAGCGCGAGCTCTCCGCCGAAGAGATGACGATCCTCTCGAGCGTGGCCCAGCAGGTCGGGCTGGCGGTGGAGCGGGCGCGGCTGCGCGACATGGCGGCGACCCGCCTGAGCCGCCTCGAGGCCCAGCGGGTCATCGAGCGACACATCTCCGAGCAGCTCGACACCGAGGAGCTGCTGGTGGTCATCGCGCGGTCGGCGCAGCGGCTGATCGGCGGCGGGTACGCCGCCCTCTACATGCTCGAGGGCGATACGCTCCGGCCCCGCGCCTGGTCGGACATCGGCGACTGGATCCGCGACCTGCATTTCAAGATCGGCGCCGGCGTGGCGGGCGCCACGATGCTGAGCGGCCGGGGGGTGATGGTCAACGACTACGCGACCTCGCCGCACGCGATGGCGGAGTTCGTGCCGTTCACGAGCCGCCTGCTCGCCGCGCCCCTGATGGCGGGCGGCCGGGCGCTCGGCGTCATGACCGCGGGCCGCGGGCCGGGGGCGGCGCCGTTCAGCGACGAGGACCTCTCCACCCTCACCGACTTCGCCACCCAGGCCGCGGTGGCGCTCGAGCACGCCCGGCTCTTCGACGAGGCCACCCGCAACGCGGCGCAGTACCAGGCCCTCCTCGAGGTGAGCGGCGTCGTGAGCTCCACCCTCGAGGTGGACCGGGTCCTCGACCTGGTGGTTGATCGCTGCCAGGCCCTGCTGGGGGTCGCGGCTCTCGGCGTCTCCCGCCTCGATCGGTCCACCGGTCTCCTGATCTACGAGCGGGGCCGCGGGCTCTCCGCCGAGTTCCTGGGCTCGCTGCGCATCCGGCTGGGCGAGGGGACCACCGGGGAGGCGGCCGAGCGCCGCGAGCCGGTCTGGAGCGACGACATCCTGCACGACCCCGCGGTCTCGCTGAGCCCCGCCACGCGCGCGGTGGTCGAGCGCGAGGGCTACCGCGCGGTCCTGTCCGTGCCCCTCGTGAGCAAGGGCGAGGTGCTCGGCGCGCTGTCCGCCTACTGGTGGGAGCCCCACACCCCGTCGGCGGGCGAGATTTCGGTCATGAGCGCGCTCGCCGGGCAGGCCGCGGTGGCGCTCGACAACGCCCGGCTCTTCGCGCAGGAGCGCGACCGCAAGGCCTCGCTGTCGTCGCTCCTCGAGATCAACAAGAAGATCGGGGCGCTCGTCACCCCGGAAGCCCTGCTCGCCTCGATCGCCGAGGAAGCGGCCCGTCTGCTCGAGGTCGACAACGCGGGGTTCCGGCTGCTCGACGGAGACGATCTCGTGCTGGCCGGTCTCTTCGGCACCGCGGCCGAGACCATGATGCGGCCCCGGATCCGGGTGGGGGAGAGCCTGAGCGGCCAGGTGATCGCGTCGGGCCATGCCCTCATGTGCGAGCTCGAGGGCGCCGACATGGTGGCGGAGCACCGGGACGCCGGGCGCCGCCTCGGCTACACCCACTACTTGGGGGTTCCCCTCCTGGTGGGCGAGCGGCCCATCGGGGTGCTCGTCTTCCGCGGGCGCCGGTCCTTCACCGCGCGCGAGCAGGAGCTGGGCGAGACCTTCGCGGGCCAGGCCGCCATCGCGATCGACCACTCGCGCCTGTATCGCAACGCCTCCGAGCAGGCGGAGCGCATGCGGGCGGTGGCCGAGCTGGGCCGCGAGCTCGTCGCGACCCTGGACGAGGCGCGGGTGCTGGAGCTGGTGGCCACCCACGCCCGGGAGACGCTGGAGATGCCGGATCTCGCCATCTGGCTCCGGGAGGGCGAGAGCGATTTCATGCGGTTCGCGGTGGGGAAGGGGCAGTTCTCGGGGCCGCTGACGGATCGGGCCCGCCCGCTCCGGATGGACGAGGGAGTGGTGGGACGCGCCCTCCTGGAGCGGAGCCCGGTGTGGACCCCCGATGTGCTCACGGATCCGCGGATCCGGCTGAGCCCGGAGTCGCGCCACTGGATCGAGGAGGTCGGCGGGCGGGCGATCCTGGCGGTGCCGCTCATCCGCGAGCACCTCGAAGGCGCGCTGGTGGCCTACCGGCAGGCGGGCGAGCGCTTCACCGACCGCGAGATCGAGTACCTGTCGGTCTTCGCCAACCAGGTCGCGGCCGCGCTCGAGAACGCGCGCCTCTACGAGGCCCTCGACGTGCGCGCGGCGCGGCTGCGGAGCCTCACGCGCCTGGCCCACATCGTGTCGTCCTCCCTCGACATGGACGAGGTGCTCCAGGCGATCGCGGAGGCGGCCGCCGAGCTGATCGCGGTGCCGCTCACGACCTTCTGGGTCGCCGACGAGGCGGCGCGGAGCCTCACGGTGCGCGCGGTCTCCGATCGGCTCGGCCTGGGCCTGCAGTACCGGGAGCTGCCCTTCGGCGAGGGCGCGACCGGCTGGGTGGCGCTGCACCGCGAGGCGCTCGAGATCGCGGACGTACAGCAGGACCCGCGCTTTTCCGGCAAGGAGTGGGCGGCGAGCCACGCGCTGCCGAGCCTCCTCGCGGTGCCGATCATCGTCCAGGACTCGCTCCTGGGCGTGCTCACCGCGAACGGCCGCGGGCCGATCCGGCTCGGCCCCGACGACCGGCAGATCCTCGACACCTTCGTGGCCCAGGCGGGCGTGGCGATCCGCAACGCCGGCCTCTACGGGGAGACGCGGGGGCGCCTCGAGGAGAGCCGCGCGCTCCTGGAGGTCGCCGAGATCCTGAACTCGACCCTGGACTCGCGACGGCTGCTCCGGGAGGTGGCGATCAAGATCGCGCAGGTGTGCCGGGTGGACCGGTGCTCCATCCAGCGCTGGGTCGACGGCCGCGTCGTGCCCGTCATGTCTCAGTACGCCGACGGGCGGCAGGATGCCGCGCTCTGGGAGCGCTACCGAAACCTCACCTCGGCGCTGATCAGGAATCCGCCGTTTCACCTGCGCGCCGTCGAGACGCGACGGCCGGTGATCGTGGACGACGTCTCGGTGAGCGACCTGACGCCGCCCGAGTGGGTGGAGGCCTTCAACGTCAAGTCGACCATGGCGGTACCCCTGATCCGGCAGGATCAGGTCATCGGCGTCATGATCGTGGACTACACCGAGCGGGCGACCCCCTTCGAGCCCTGGCAGGTGAATCTCGCCATGGCCATCGCGGGCCAGCTGGCGCTGTCGTTGACCAACGCCGGCCTCTACACGCAGGTGCAGGAGCGGCTGCGGGAGACGACCGCGCTGGTCGCGGTCGGCCGCGCGCTCTCGCAGCCGGACTCGCCCCAGAACGTGATGCGAGCCGTGGCCCGTGCGGTGGGGGCGGCCTTCGGCGCGGACACGGTGGGCATCTACACCCACGACGCCAAGCGCGACGAGCTGGTGCCGCTGGCCGGTCACCACGTGCCGAAGGACCTGCTCGAGCGGTTCGTCACGCGACCCTTTGTGCTCTCGCGCTCCCCGGACCTCGCCCACGTCTGGCGGGACGGCCGGGCCGCCTCGACCGCTGATGCGCACGCCGATCCCCGCTTCGACGCCGCCTCGCTGGAGGGGATTCCGCCGTACTCCTGCCTGTTCGCGCCCGCGACCGTCCGCGGCGAGATGGTGGGTGCGATCTTCCTGATGTGGTGGAAGACCGGGCGAGAGTTCAGCGAGTCCGAGGTGCGCCTTGTCGAGGGCGTGGCCGCCCAGGTCGGCCTCGGCATGGAGAACGCCGAGCTGGCGCGGCAGACCGAGCAGAAGCTGCAGGAGACCGAGACGCTCCTGTCCGTGAGCCAGGCCCTGGCCTCCACCCTCGACGTGGACGCGCTCAGCCGTCAGTTCCTGCGTCACGTGGTGCGCGGCCTCGGCGCCGACACCGCCGGGGTCTGGCTCCTCGAGGACAACGGGGAGTGGCTGGTCCCGTTCGCGGGCTACCGCGTGCCCCCCGAGTGGCTGGCCGCGATTCGCCAGGTGCGCATCCGCCTCACCGACGACGCCTTCTTCGGCGAGGCGGCCCGACGGCGCCGGTCGGTGGTCTCCACCGACGCGGTCAACGATCCGCGCATCCCCGAGGACATGCGGCGGGCGGCCCCGGCGCGCACCCAGCTCTTCGTGCCCATCGTGGCTCAGGAGCACATGATCGGCGGCTTCGTGGCCGGGTGGGCGACCGAGGCCCGCGAGCTGACGGAGGCCGAGCTGCGGCTGATGGAGGCGGTCGCGAGCCAGGCCGGGGTGGCGCTTCAGAACGCGCGCCTCTTCCAGGACAACCAGCGCCGCGTCCAGGAGCTGTCCGTGCTGCACGAGCTGTCGCGCGCGGTGACCGGCCAGCTCGACCAGAGCGGACTGCTGGACACGGTCTACCAGCAGGTCGCCCGCGTCCTCGAGGTCCGCAGCCTGGCCGTCGTCCTGCTGGACGAGGAGCACGACCGGTTGAAGGTGGTGCTGCGGGTGCGCGACGGGCAGCGGTGCGAGGGCGAGGAGCCGCACTTCTACCCGCGCGACGGGGCGGGCCTCTCCGGGAACGTGTTCGAGACCGGGCGCCCGATCCGCACCACCGACTACGCCGCGGACTGCGCCCGCCTCGGGGTCCCCCCGCTGCCCGCCGCGATCGGTATGCCCTACTGTCTGATCGTGCCGATGACCGCGGGCGACCGGGTGCTCGGAGTGCTCTCGCTGCGCAGCCCGGATCACGCGTTCAGCGAGGCCGACGAGCGGCTGCTCGTGAACATCGCCCAGCTCGCGGCCCTCATGCTCCGGAGCGCGCGCCTCTACGAGGAGCGCACGCGGGCCTTCGGGGAGCTGGCCTCGGCGCAGGATCAGCTCGTGCGGACCGAGAAGCTGCGGGCCCTCGGCGAGATGGCCTCCGGGGTGGCCCACGACTTCAACAACGTGCTCGCGTCGATCCTCGGGCGGGCCCAGCTCCTCCTCGAGCGGATCCAGGACGTCAAGCTCCGCCGCTGGCTGCAGGTCATCGAGCGCGCGGCCATGGACGGCGCGCGCACGGTACGCCGGCTCCAGGACTTCACCGGCATCCGGCGGGACCAGCCCGCGGTGGCGGTGGAGCTGAACCAGGTGGTGCAGCAGGTGCTCGAGGCCACCGAATCGACCTGGCGGCAGGACGCGCGTCGCCGCGGGGTCGAGATCGAGGTCCTCACCGATCTGGCCGAGCACCTGCCGAATATCGCGGGCGATCCGGCCGAGCTGCGCGAGGCCTTCACCAACCTGGTGCTCAACGCGGTGGACGCCATGCCCAAGGGTGGGCAGCTCACCCTGCGCACGAGCAGCCCGGAGGGGCAGGTCATGGTCGAGGTGATCGACACCGGCACCGGCATTCCCGAGCCGATCCGGCAGAAGATCTTCGACCCGTTCTTCACCACCAAGGGGCCGAAGGGCACCGGCCTCGGCCTGTCGATGGCGTATGGTATCCTGGCCCGCCACAGCGGGCGCATCACCGTCGAGAGCGAAGAGGGGCGCGGCACGACGTTCCGGCTCGTCTTCCCGCCGTCCGACCAGGTCGCGGAGGCCGCCGCCGAGCCCGCGCCGGCGAGCGACTCCTCGGTGGTCCTGCGCTGCCTGGTGGTGGACGACGAGGAAGAGGTGGCCGAGGTGGTGGCGGACATCCTCACCACCGCCGGCCACGTCGCGGTGATCGCGGGGAGCGGACAGGCGGCGGTGGATCTCTTCTCCGCCGAGTCATTCGATCTGGTCTTCACCGACCTGGCGATGCCGGGCATGACCGGATGGCAGGTGGCGCGCGCGGTGAAGGCCAGGACGCCGGAGGTGGGCGTGGTGATGATGAGCGGATTCGGGGTGGAGGTCGAGCCGGCGGAGCTGCGCACCAACGGGGTCGACCTCGTCCTGTCGAAGCCGCTCCAGATCAAGGACGTGCTGCGCGCGATGGCGACGATCCAGCGCGCGGGACGGGCGCGCGCGGGCGAAGCGGGGGCCGCGTGACCAGTCCGATCATCACCGAGGCGCTCCGCTCCCTCGTCGACCGGCGCGACCTGAGCCGGATCGAGGCCGCGGCGGCCATGGAAGCGATCATGTCGGGCGCGGCCACCAACGCCCAGATCGCCGCCTTCCTGACCGCGCTCCGCATGAAGGCCGAGACGGTCGAGGAGCTGATCGGCTTCGCCCAGGTGATGCGGCAGAAGGCGGTGAAGGTGCGGACCCACGACGCGGACCTGGTGGCCCAGACCGGCACCGACCGCGAGATGCTGATCGATACCTGCGGCACCGGCGGCGACGCCTCCGGCACCTTCAACGTCTCCACCGCCACCGCCTTCGTGGTGGCGGGCGCGGGCCTCAAGGTGGCCAAGCACGGCAACCGGTCGGTGTCGTCGCTGTGCGGATCGGCCGACGTGGTGGAGACGCTCGGGATCAGCATCGAGCTGGCCCCCGCCAAGGTCGCCCGCTGCATCGACGAGGTGGGCATCGGCTTCCTGTACGCCCCGCTGCTGCACACCGCCATGAAGCACGTGATGGCCGCGCGGCGCGAGATGGGGGTGCGAACCGTCTTCAACATGCTGGGCCCGCTCACCAACCCGGCCGGCGCCAACGCCCAGGTGATCGGGGTGTACGCGCCCGGCCTGACCGAGCCGCTCGCCCGGGTGCTGGCCGAGCTGGGCACGATCCGGGCCTTCGTCGTCCACGGAGCGGACGGCCTCGACGAGATCTCCAACACCGGCGAGAGCCACATCGCGGAGGTGCACGAGGGCGTGGTCCGGACCACGCGGGTGCGCCCGGAGGACTTCGGCATGCCGCGCGCCGCCATCGCCGACCTGCAGGGGGGCGATCGTGAGGAGAACGCCCGGATCATCCGCCGCGTCCTCGCGGGCGAGCCGGGACCGCGCCGCGACATCGTGCTGATGAACGCGGCGGCGGCCCTGGTGGCCGGGGCCAAGGCCCGCGACCTCAAGGAAGGGGTCGGCCTCGCCGCGCAGTCGGTCGACACCGGTGCGGCGGCGAGCAAGCTCGATGCCCTGATCGGGCTCTCGCATCGCCTGGCCACGGAGCCGGCCGCCTGATCGGTGGGCATTGACCGCGCCCGCCCGGCGCGGTTACAATGAGCGGCGGTCGCGGTAACTGCCTGTCGTGCCTGCGTGAATACCGATCCGAAGCTCGACGAGGGCGTTGAGCGGCCAACCGGAGTTCTAGAACAGTCAGTTCGGGGGAGCGTTGCTTGGCCAGTCGCGTGCCGCGCTATCACCAGATCGCCCAGACGCTTCGCGAGCGCATCGTCGCGAAGGGCCAGGGGCCCGGCCAGCGTCTCGATACCCAGCGGCACCTGGCCCGCGAGTTCGGCGTCACGCTGATGACCCTCCGGCAGGCGCTGGACCTGCTCGAGCGCGACGGGCTGATCGCACGGCGACACGGGCTCGGCACCTTCGTCGCGCGACCCGCCATCGACTACGACATCCTGCACCTGCGCGCGCTGGCCGGGGACCTCTCGGCCCTCGGCGAGGACGTGGCCACCCGCTTCCTGCGTAGCTACACCGAGCCCGCGGATCCGCGCGTGGCCGAGCCGCTCGGGCTCGCCGAGCGAGCCCAGGTGTTCGTGCTGGAGCGGCTGCGCCTGGTCGACGGCGAGCCGGTGAGCTTCCAGGCCTCGTATCTGCCCGCCGTTCTCGGGGTCGAGGTCTCCAAGGCGGACCTGGCCGTGACCCCGCTCCGGCAGGTGCTCGCCTTCAAGCTCGGTATCGAGATCACCGAGGCGCGCGAGACGGTCGCGGCGGTGTCGCTCGAGCGCCGGGCCGCCCGCGAGCTCGGCTGCCGGCCCGGCATCGCCGCGTTCCGCTCCGACCGCGTGTCGGTCGGCGCGGACGGCACCCCGGTGGTCTACGACCGGGTATTCATCCCCGGCGATCGCTTTCGCATCACGCGCCAGCTGCGCTATGACACCCGAGCGGAGTGCGCGACCTCTAACCCAACCGCGGGCAACCCGGTCACCATCGGCAACCGACCCACCAGAGGGCTCACCGAATGAAGATCCTCGTGATGATCAAGCAGGTCCCTGACACGGCCACGCAGGTGAAGATCGGCGGAGACGGCCGAGCCATCGACACCGCCGGCATCACCTGGATCGTCTCCCCCTACGACGAGTTCGCGCTGGAGGAGGCGCTCCGGATCAAGGAGAAGCGCGGGCAGGGCGAGGTGGTCGCGGTCTCGCTCGGCCCCGAGCGGGGCAAGGAGGCGTTGCGCTCCTGCCTCGCCATGGGCGCCGACCGCGCGGTGCACCTGAAAGACGCGGTGTGGGACGCGGCCGACACCCTGATGACCGCGCGCGCGCTCGCCGCGGTGATCAAGCAGGAGGCGCCCGGGCTCGCGCTCTTCGGTCGGCAGGCCATCGACGACGACATGGGCGCGGTGGCCGCGCAGGTCGCCGAGCTGCTGGGCTGGCCCGTGGCCTCCTGGATCATGGAGGAGGCGGTCGACGCGGACGGCAAGACCATCCGGGTGGGGCGCCAGGTGGAAGGCGGGCTCGAGATCTTCGACCTCCCGCTGCCCGCGGTGGTCTCCGCGCAGAAGGGGCTCAACGAGCCGCGCTATCCGACGCTCAAGGGCATCATGGGCGCCAAGAAGAAGGAGATCAAGGAAGTGAAGGCCGCGGACGTGGGGATGGCGGCCGAGCCGCCCGTGCTCTCGGTGGTCAAGCTCGAGAGCCTCCCGCCGCGCCCGCCCGGCCGCATCATCCAGGGCGAGCCCGCCGAGGCGGTCAAGGAGCTGGTCCGCGCCCTCCGCGAAGACGCCAAGGCCATCTAGCAAAGGACGAAGCACCGAGGAGAAGTGAACGAATGTCCGCGGCCGGGGGGAGTGAAGCACTAAACGAGAGTCCGCGGCCGGGGGGAGTGCGGGGGCCATGTCGAGGCCCCCGCAGCTGAAGCGCTTGCAGAAGTAAACGAGATGTCTGCGGCCGGGGGGAGTGCGGGGGCCATTTCTGGGCCCCCGCAGCTGAAGAGCCTGAAGAAGTAAACGGGAAAAACAGGCACACAACGAGAAGGGATCAGACATGCCAGGCGCGTACTGGTGCATGGTGGAGGACGATTGGCAGGGCGCACCCAAGAAGGTGATGGCCGAGGTGCTGGGCGAAGCGTCGCGCCTGGCCGGGCAGGCGGGGGCGCAGGCCGAGGCGGTGTGGGTGACCGACAAGGCGACCCCCGAGGGGATCAAGCAGCTCGGGGAGTGGGGCGCCAAGCGGATCTGGCTGCTCGAGAACGCGGCCTTCGCGCCGTACCGGGCGGAGGTGTGGACGCCGGTGGTGGCGGACCTGGCCGGCAAGGAGTCGCCGCAGGTCATCTTCGCGCCGGTCACCACGCGGCAGCGCGAGTTCATGGCGCGGCTGGCCGCGCGGCTCGGGGCCGGGCTCTCCGCCGACTCGACCGGCATGGCCCTCGAAGGGGACAAGCTGGTGGCCACGCGGCCCATCTACGCGGGCAAGCTCCTGTCGAAGATGACGTGGGCCAAGACGCCGTGGATGGCGACGCTCCGGCCCAACGTGTTCCGTCCCGCGGAGTCGCAGGCGGGCCCGGCCCCCGCGGTGGAGAAGCCGGCCGCGACGATCCCGGGCGAGACCATGAAGCTAGTGGAGCGGCGGCAAGAAGCTTCCACCGGCCTGCCCGAGCTCACCGAGGCCGAGATCGTCGTCTCCGGAGGCCGCGGGCTCAAGGGGCCGGAGAACTTCGTCATCCTGGAAGAGCTGGCCAAGGTGCTGGGCGCGGCGGTCGGCGCCTCGCGCGCGGCGGTCGACGCGGGCTGGCGGCCGCATCGCTTCCAGATCGGCCAGACCGGCCGGACGATCTCACCCAAGCTCTACCTGGGCTTCGGCATCTCCGGCGCGATCCAGCACCTGGCGGGCATGCGGACGTCGAAGGTGATCTGCGCGATCAACAAGGATCCGGAGGCCCCGATCTTCAAGATCGCCGACTACGGCATCGTGGGCGACCTCTTCGAAGTCGCCCCTCTCCTGACCCAGGAGTTCAAACACCTCCTGGACAAGTAACTTGGAACTAGACCTGACCGCAGAGCAGACCATGATCCGGGACCTGGCCCGCGGCTTCGCGGACAAGGAGGTGCGCCCGATCGCGGACGCGATCGATCGGGACGCGCGCTTCCCGACCGAGACCGTGGGGCGCATGGCCGAGCTGGGCCTGATGGGGATCGCGGTGCCGGAGGCCTACGGCGGCGGCGGGAGCGACACGGTGGCCTACGCCCTCACCGAGCCGGAGGCGGGCTCGGACGCGAGCAACCAGACCACCCTGGCGCGGGCGGACGGCGACGCCTACGTGCTGGACGGCCGCAAGGTCTTCGTCACCAACGGGCGCGAGGCCGCCGCCGCGCTGGTGTTCGCCCAGACCGACCGGAGCGCGGGTCACCGCGGCATCAGCGCCTTCCTCGTGGAGAAGGGCACGCCGGGCTTCACGGTGGTGAAGACGGAGGACAAGCTCGGCATCCGCGCCTCCGACACCGCCGAGCTGCTCTTCGAGCGGTGCCGGGTGCCCGCGTCCCAGCGCCTCGGCGAGGTCGGGCAGGGATTCCGGATCGCCCTCGGCGCCCTCGACGGCGGGCGCATCGGCATCGCGGCCCAGGCGGTCGGCATCGCGACCGCGGCCTACGAGGCCGCGCTCGGGTACGCGCGCGAGCGGAAGAGCTTCGGGGTGCCGATCGGCCAGCACCAGATGGTGCAGTGGATGCTCGCGGACATGGCCATCACCATCGAGGCGGCCCGGCAGCTCACCCTGCGCGCGGCCTGGCGCAAGGACTCGGGGGCGCCCTACGGCCACGAGGCGGCGATGGCCAAGCTCTTCGCCTCCGAGACCGCGATGCGGGTGACCACCGACGCGGTCCAGGTGCACGGCGGCTACGGCTTCATCAAGGAGTACCAGGTCGAGCGCCACTTCCGCGACGCCAAGATCACCCAGATCTACGAGGGCACGTCCCAGATCCAGAAGCTGGTCGTCGCCCGTCACCTGCTCGCCGACGCCGGGTCGGCGGCCTGAGGAGCGCGAGCCAATGGCCGACGGCAAGGAGCGCTGGGAGGGGGAGACCTACGGGCCGTTCGTGCGGCGCACGCCGGAGCGGGACGTGCCCTACGAGACGCTCTCGGGCATCCCGGTGCAGCCGCTCTACACGCCGGAGGATCTGCCCGGGTGGCGCTACGAGGACAAGCTCGGCTACCCCGGCGAGTTCCCGTACACGCGGGGTCCGTATCCCTCGATGTACCGGGGGCGGCTCTGGACCATGCGGATGTTCGCCGGCTTCGGGCGCCCGGAGGACACCAACGCCCGCTTCAAGTATCTCCTGCAGCAGGGCCAGACCGGGCTCTCCACCGCCTTCGACATGCCGGCCCTCATGGGCTACGACGCGGACCACCCGCGGGCTCGCGGCGAGGTGGGCCGTGAGGGCGTGTCGATCTCCACGCTCGCCGACTTCGAGATCCTGTTCCGCGATATCCCGCTCGACCAGGTGACCACGTCGATGACCATCAACTGCACCGCGTCGGTGGCGCTCGCCATGTACCTGGCGCTCGCCGACAAGCAGGGGGTGGGCTGGGACAAGATCGGCGGCACCATGCAGAACGACATGCTGAAGGAGTTCATCGCCCAGAAGGAGTGGATCTCGCCGCCCGAGTCCGCGGTGCGGGTGGTGGTCGACACCATCGAGTTCTGCTCCCGGCACGTGCCGCGCTTCAACCCGGTGTCGATCTCCGGCTACCACATCCGGGAGGCGGGCTCGACCGCGGTGCAGGAGCTGGCCTTCACCCTGGCCGACGGCTTCGGCTACGTGCGCGCCGCCGTCGAGCGCGGCCTCGACGTCGACGACTTCGCCCCGCGCCTGTCGTTCTTCTTCGACATCCACAACGACTTCTTCGAGGAGATCGCCAAGCTGCGCGCGGCCCGGCGCATCTGGGCCACCGTGATGCGCGACCGCTTCCGGGCCCGGAAGCCGGAGTCGATGCGCCTGCGTACCCACACTCAGACCGCGGGGGTGTCGGCCACCGCCCAGCAGCCGCTCAACAACGTGGCGCGGGTGGCGTTGCAGGCCCTCGCCGCGGTGCTGGGCGGGGCCCAGTCGCTCCACACCAACTCCTACGACGAGGTCCTCGCCCTGCCCACCGAGGAGGCGGTGACGGTGGCCCTGCGCACCCAGCAGGTGATCGCGGAGGAGACCGGCGTGCCGCTGACCGCGGATCCGCTCGGCGGCTCCTACTTCCTGGAGCGGCTCACCGATCAGATGGAAGCGCAGGCGATGGACTACATCCGGAAGATCGACGAGCTGGGCGGCATCGTGCGCGCGATCGACCTCGGCTACCCGCAGCAGGAGATCGCGGACGCGGCCTATCGCTACCAGCTCATGGACGACCGCGGGGAGAAGACGGTGGTGGGCGTCAACAAGTACGTGATGCCCGAGGAGAAGCCGGTCGAGTACCTGCGCATCGACCCCGCCATCGAGCAGGAGCAGATCACGCGGGTGGGGCGGGTGAAGGCCTCGCGCGACGCGGCCCGGGTCGAGCGGCGCCTCAAGCAGCTCGCGGAGGCCTGCCGTGACAACGTCAACGTCATGCCGGTGCTGATCGACGCGGTGAAGGACTACGTATCGCTGGGAGAGATCTCGGACGTGTACCGCCGGATGTTCGGCCTGTACCGAGAGCCGATCATCTTCTGAGGAGAGTGAGCCATGACTGAGCCGATCCGGATCAACCGGTCCACCACTCGCAAGCCCAAGCCGAAGGACTCCGACCTGGGATTCGGGCAGATCTTCACCGACCACATGTTCCTGGCCGATTTCCAGGAGGAGAAGGGCTGGTACGACCCGCGCGTCGAGCCGTACGGGCCGCTCTCCCTCGATCCGGCCACCGCGGTGCTGCACTACGCCCAGGCCATCTTCGACGGGCTCAAGGCCTTCCGCGGCGTGGACGGCAAGATCCGTCTCTTCCGGCCCCACAAGCACGTCGAGCGGATGAACAACTCGGCCCGGCGCCTCTGCATCCCGCCCATCGACCCGGACCTGGCGCTGCAGTCGCTGATCCGGCTGGTGGACGTGGACCGCGACTGGGTCCCGAGCACGGTGGGCACCTCGCTCTACATCCGCCCCACCGTCATCGCGAGCGAGCCGTTCCTGGGCGTCCGGCCCGCCAAGTCGTATATCTACTTCGTCATCCTGTCCCCGGTGGGCGCCTACTACCCGGAGGGCATGGCCCCGGTGAAGATCCTGGTGGTCGACAAGTACGTCCGGGCCGTCGACGGCGGCGTGGGCGGAGCCAAGACCTCGGGCAACTACGCGGCCAGCCTCTTTGCGAGCGACGAGGCCAAGCACGAGGGCTTCACCCAGGTCCTCTGGCTGGACGGGGTGCACCGCAAGTACCTCGACGAGGTCGGCACCATGAACATCATGGTGAAGATCGGCAACGAGATCATCACCCCGCCGCTGACCGGGACGATCCTCCCCGGCGTGACCCGGGACTCGGCGCTGACCCTCCTGCGCGCGTGGGGGCTCAAGGTGAGCGAGCGCCAGGTCTCGATCGACGAGGTGGTGGAGGCCCACGGACGGGGCAAGCTGGAGGAGGTCTGGGGCACCGGGACCGCCGCGGTCATCTCCCCGGTGGGCGAGCTGGCCTACCAGGGCAAGAAGATGGTGATCAACGGGGGCAAGATCGGCCCGCTCACCCAGCGCCTCTACGACGCCATCGTGGCCATCCAGTACGGCAAGGCGCCGGATCCGGATGGCTGGACGCTCACGATCTGAGGCGGCGCCGGCCGCGCGCCCTCCGATGATCAGCTCGGTCGCCGAGTTCGCCCGGTACTGGGACGGGGTCCGCCGTCGCACCTGGGCCGCCGTCGACCGGGTCGAGCCCGGGCTGCTCGACTGGGCGCCGCGGCCCGGGGAGATGACGTGCGGGGAGATCGTCCGGCACCTCGCGGGCGCCGAGCGCTTCTTCGTGACCAAGGTGGTGGAGGACCGGTTCACCGAGGACCTGAGCCCCGGGGCCGCGCTGGACCACGCGGCGACCCGGGCCCGGCTCGAGGGCGTGCACCGGGAAGAGATGGCGCGCCTGGCCATGGTCGGGGACGGGGTGCTCGCGAGCCCGCGCCGCGATCTCGACGGCGGCAACGTGAAGGCGTGGCGCTTCCTGATGGCGATGGTCGAGCACGAGGTCCACCATCGCAGCCAGCTCGACTGCTACCTGTCCCTGGCCGGGGTGGAGCCGCCCCAGATCTACGGCTGGCGGATGGAGGACGTGATGGCGAAGGTGGGGGGCCCGCGATGACCGACTGCGTCTTCTGCAAGATTCGAGACGGCCAGATCCCGTCGCTCAAGATCTTCGAGGACGACCGGACGCTCGCGTTCATGGACATCAACCCGGTCACCCACGGGCACTGCCTGGTGATCCCCAAGGCGCACGCGGCCACGCTGTTCGACGCGGAGGTGGAGGACCTGCAGGCGGTCATCGCCGCGGCCCAGCAGGTGGCGCGGGCCATCCGCGAGGCGCTCGCGCCGGACGGGCTCAACATGCTCCAGGCCAACGGCGCCGCCGCCTTCCAGTCGGTGCCGCACTTCCACGTGCACCTCATCCCGCGCTGGGCCAACGACGGCAAGGGCTTCGACTGGAAGCTCGTGCCCGGCCACCGGGATCAGATCATGAAGGCGGGGGAGCGCATCCGCGCGCTCCTGCGCTGAACGGGGGACCGACCATGGCCGAGCGAAAGATCCGCGTGCTGGTGGCGAAGCCCGGGCTCGATGGGCACGACCGCGGCGCGAAGATCGTGGCCCGGGCCCTGCGGGACGCCGGCTTCGAGGTGATCTACACCGGGCTGCACCAGACGCCCGAGCAGATCGTGGCCACCGCGGTGCAGGAGGACGTGGACGCGATCGGGCTCTCGGTGCTCTCGGGCGCCCACAACTACCTGTTCGGCCGCGTGCTCGACCTGCTCAAGGAGAAGGGCGCCGCCGACATCGCGGTCTTCGGCGGCGGCATCATCCCCCAGGACGACATCCAGGCCCTGAAGGCGCTCGGGGTGAAGGAGCTGTTCACCCCCGGGACGTCGACCCAGGACATCATCCGGTTCGTCCGCGACAACATCCGGGCGACGGTCTAGCCGCACTCATGGCTCACCCGGACAACCGCGAGGCGATCCTCGATCAGTTCACGCGGCAGGCGGTGCCGTTCTCGACCGCGCCCGGAATCCGCGACGAGGAGGCCCTCCGCCTGCTGGTGACCGCGAGCGGGGCGGGGCCGGCCGACACCGTGCTCGACGTGGCCTGCGGCCCCGGGCTGGTGGCGGCGGCCTTCGCCCGGGTCGCCCGTCACGTCACCGGCATCGACCTGACCCCGGCCATGATCGATCGCGCCCGGGCCCTCGTCGGCGAGCGCGGGCTCGGCAACGTGACCCTGCAGGTCGGCGACGTGGGGCCGCTGCCCTACGACGACGGGGCGTTCTCCCTGGTGGTCTCCCGGTTCGCCTTCCACCACTTCCCGGACCCCGGCGCGGTCCTGCGCGAGATGGCGCGGGTGTGCGCCCCGGGCGGTCGCGTGGTGGTGGCCGACACCGCGGTCTCGCCCGATCCGGCGCGGGCGGCCGCGTTCAACCGGATGGAGAGGCTGCGCGATCCCTCGCACGTGCGCGCCCTGTCGCTGGCCGAGCTGGCCGGGCTCTTCGAGGCGGCCGGGCTACCCATGCCCGCGGTCACGCGCTGCGAGGTGCGGGCGGAGGTGGAGGGCCTGCTGTCGCGCTCGTTCCCCGCGCCGGGCGACGCCGACCGGATCCGCGCGCTCTTCGCGGAGTCGCTGGCCGACGACGCGCTGGGGGTGGGCGCGCGTCGCCTCGACGGGGCCATCCACTTCGCGTACCCGGTGGCGATCCTGGTGGCGGAGCGCGCAGGATGAACTTCGCCCTCACGCCCGAGCAGCAGGAGGTCCGCGCCCTCGCGCGCGACTTCGCGGAGCGCGAGGTGGCCCCGGTGATCCACCACTTCGACGAGGTCTCCGAGTTCCCCCACGCGATCTTCGCCAAGCTCGCGGGCACCGGGCTGATGGGGGCGCTGGTGCCGGAGGAGTACGGCGGCGCCGCGCTCGACTACGTCTCCTACGCCCTGGCCGTCGAGGAGCTGAACCGGGTGGACGCGTCGGTGGGCATCACGATGTGGGCTCACAACTCGCTCTGCACCAACCACATCGCCCTCTTCGGCTCCGCCGAGCAGAAGGCCCGGTACCTGCCGCGGCTGGCCCGGGGCGAGGTCCTCGGCGCGTGGGGGCTCACCGAGCCGGGCTCGGGCTCCGACGCGGCGGCCATGCGCACGCGCGCGGTCCAGGACGGGGAGCAGTTCGTGCTCAACGGCAGCAAGGCCTTCATCACCAACGCGGGGGTCTCGGAGGTGGCGGTGGTGATGGCGGTGACCGACCCGACGCGCGGGAACAAGGGCATCTCCGCCTTCATCCTGGACCGGGGCACGCCCGGATTCAGCGCCGGGAAGCCCTACCGGAAGCTCGGGCTGCACGCTTCCAACACCGCCGAGCTGCACTTCGACAACGTGCGGGTGCCCGCGACCGCCCTCTGCGGCCCGCGCGACCTGGGCTTCGTGAACACCATGCAGGTGCTGGAGGGCGGCCGCGTCGCGATGGCCGCCATGGGGGTGGGCATTGCCCAGGGCGCGCTCGACGAGGCGATCAAGTACATGAAGCAGCGGTCCGCCTTCGGCAAGACCCTGGCCGAGTTCAACGGGCTCCGGGGCATGATCGCCGAGATCGGCACCGAGGTGGAGGCGGCGCGCCTGCTCACGCTGCGGGCGGCCGCCCTCAAGGACGCGGGCCGGCCGGCCAAGGTGGCGGCCTCCATGGCCAAGGTGTTCGCGTCCGAGGTCGCGATGAAGGCGGCGACCAAGGCCCTGCAGATCCACGGCGGCGCCGGCTACATCACCGAGTTCCCCATCGAGCGGATCTTCCGCGACGCCAAGCTGACCGAGATCGGCGAGGGGACGTCCGAGATCCAGCGCATGGTCATCGCCCGCGAGATCCTGGGAGCGCGGAGCCAGCCGTGAGCGAGCCGCGGGTCGGCTACGAGGCGCGCGACGGCGTCGCCACCATCACCCTCTCCCGGCCCCGCGTGCTCAACGCACTGGACCTCGCGCTCTCCGCCGAGCTGGCGGAGGCGGCCGAGGCCGCGGCGCGGGACGAGGCGGTCTGGGTGGTGGTGGTGCGCGGCGCGGGGCGCGCATTCTGCTCGGGCATGGACCGCACCGTGCTCTCCGCGGGCGGGATCGGCGAGGCGTTCTACCGAAACTGGATCCGCGCCCTCAATCGCCTGGAAGACATGGACAAGCTCTCGGTGGCGGTGCTCCACGGCTACTCGATCGGGGGCGGCCTGCAGCTGGCGGTGGCCTGCGATCTGCGGCTGGCCACCACCGACGCGGTGCTGGGCCTCGGGGCGACCCGCCACGGTCTCATCCCGGACGGGTCGATCCTGCGGCTGGCCCGCCTCGTGGGGCTCGGGCGCGCCAAGGAGCTGACCCTGCTCAACGACCACGTCACCCCCGCCGCGGCCCTCGCCATGGGTCTGGTGAACTGGGTGGTCGAGCCGGCGGACGTCGACGCGACGCTCGCGGGGATCGTGGAGAAGGCGTTCCACTCCTCGCGCACCGCGACCGGGCACGCCAAGCGACTGCTGCACGCCTCCTTCCACCGCGACCCGCGCGAGCTGATCGAGGACGTGGTGCGGGCCCAGAACGAGTGCATGGGCTCCTGGGAGATGGACGAGGCCAACCGGGCCTGGGACGAGCGCCGGGAGGCGCGGTTCTTCCCGCCGCCGTCGGGGACGCGCCGGCCGTAGCCGATGGCCGACGACGTCATCCTGGAGACCCGCGGCCTCACCAAGGAGTTCCGCGGCTTCCTCGCGGTGCGCGACGTGAGCCTGCGGGTGCGCCGCGGGACCATCCACGCCCTCATCGGTCCCAACGGCGCGGGCAAGACCACCTGCTTCAACCTGCTGACCCACTTCCTCGTCCCCACCCGCGGCCGGATCACGTTCAACCGGCGGGACATCACCGGGCGCCGGCCCGCCGAGATCGCGCGGCTCGGTCTGGTGCGGTCCTTCCAGATCTCGGCGGTGTTTCCCCACCTCACCGCGCTCGAGAACGTGCGCATCGCGCTCCAGCGGCGGCGGGGCCGGTCCTTCGACTTCTGGCGCTCGGAGCGCGTGCTCGGAGCCTTCCGCGAGCGGGCCCTCGAGCTGCTGGCCGCGGTGGGCCTCCACGGCTTCGCCGAGACCCTCGCGGGCGAGCTGTCGTACGGGCGGAAGCGGGCGCTCGAGATCGCCACCACGCTGGCGCTCGAGCCCGAGATGATGCTGCTCGACGAGCCGACCGCCGGCATGGCCCACGAGGACGTGGATCGCATCTCGGCCCTGATCAAGCAGGTGGCCAAGAACCGCACCGTGCTGATGGTCGAGCACAACCTGAGCGTGGTGGAGCACCTCTCCGACGCCATCACGGTGCTGGCGCGGGGCGAGATCCTGGCCGAGGGCGACTACGCCACGGTGTCCGCCAATCCGGAGGTGGTGCAGGCGTACCTGGGGGTGGGGCATGAGTGAGACCCTCCTCCAGGTGTCCGGGCTCCACGCGTGGTACGGGGAGTCGCACGTGCTCCACGGGGTGGACTTCGAGGTGCGGGCAGGCGAGGTCGTGACCCTGCTGGGCCGCAACGGGGCCGGCAAGACCACCACCCTCAAGTCGATCATGGGGATGGTGCCGCGGCGCGCGGGCTCGGTCCGCTTCCGCGGCGAAGAGCTGATCGGCCGGCCCTCCAACCTGATCGCCCGCCGGGGCCTCGCCTTCTGCCCGGAGGAGCGCGGGATCTTCGCGAGCCTCAGCGTGGAGGAGAACCTGCTCCTGCCCCCGGTGGTGCAGCCGGGCGGGCTCGGTCTCGACGCGATCTACCAGCTCTTCCCGAACCTGCGAGAGCGGGGGCGGAGCCAGGGCACCAAGCTCTCCGGGGGCGAGCAGCAGATGCTGGCCATCGGCCGCATCCTCCGGACCGGCGCCCGGCTCCTGCTGCTGGACGAGCCCACCGAGGGGCTGGCCCCGGTCATCGTCCGCCAGATCCGGGCCACGATCCGGCGGCTCAAGGCCGACGGCTTCACGATCCTGCTCGTGGAGCAGAACTTCCGCTTCGCGGCCACGGTGGCCGACCGCCACTACGTGATGGAGCGGGGGCGGGTGGTGGACATGATCGGCAATGCCGACGTCCCCGCCCAGACCGCGAAGCTGCACGACTACCTCGGGGTATAATCGCGCGTCGCTCAACCGCAACGAAAGGAATCAACGCATGATCAAGCACTGGTTCGTCATCATGGCCGCGCTCGGGCTCGCCGCCGCGCCCGCCGCCCAGGCCCAGGTCTCCGACGGCGTTGTCAAGATCGGGGTGCTCACCGACATGTCGAGCCTCTACGCCGACCTCTCCGGCCAGGGCTCGGTGATCGCGGCCCGGATGGCAGTGGAGGACTTCGGGGCGGCCAAGAAGGGCATGAAGGTCGAGATCATCTCGGCCGACCACCAGAACAAGGCCGACGTGGGCTCGGGCATCGCGCGCCAGTGGCTCGATTCCGACAAGGTGGACGTGATCGTGGACACGCCCAACTCGGCGGTCGCGCTCGCGGTGAACCAGATCGTCAAGGAGAAGGGCAAGGCGTTCCTGGTCTCCGGGGCGGCCTCCTCCGATCTCACCGGCAAGGCCTGCTCGCCCAACACCATCCACTGGACCTACGACACCTGGGCGCTCGCCAACGGCACCGGGAGCGCGATCGTGAAGACCGGGGGCGACTCCTGGTTCTTCCTCACCGCGGACTACGCCTTCGGCCACGCGCTCGAGCGCGACACCGAGGCGGTGGTGCTCAAGAACGGCGGCAAGGTGCTGGGCAAGGTGCGGCACCCGCTCAACACCGCCGACTTCTCGTCCTTCCTGCTCCAGGCCCAGTCCTCGAAGGCCAAGATCGTCGGGCTGGCCAACGCGGGCGGCGACACCACCAACGCCATCAAGCAGGCCGCCGAGTTCGGCATCGTCAAGGGGGGCCAGAGCCTGGCCGGTCTGCTGGTCTTCCTCACCGACGTGCACGCGCTGGGGCTGCCGACCGCTCAGGGCCTGATCTTCACCGAGGCCTTCTACTGGGACACGAACGACAAGACCCGGGCCTTCGCCAAGCGGTTCGCGGAGCTGGACCGGGGCGTTCATCCGACCATGATCCACGCCGGGGTGTACGCGGCGATCCTGCACTACCTGAAGGCGGTCGAGGCGCTCAAGGGCGACGACGGGACCAAGGTGATCGCCAAGATGAAGGACACTCCCACCGACGACCCGCTGTTCGGCAAGGGCACGATCCGCGCCGACGGCCGCAAGCTCCACCCCATGTACCTGTTCGAGGTCAAGAAGCCGGCCGAGTCCAAGGCGCCGTGGGACTACTACAAGCTGCGCGCGACCATCCCGGCCGAGCAGGCGTTCCGACCCATCGACCAGGGCGACTGCCCGCTGGTGAAGAAGTAAACACGCCCCTCACCCTCACGCCCCTCACCCTGCCCTCTCCCCGCGACGGGGAGAGGGAAGTCGAGAGACCCTCGCCCCTCTGGGGAGAGGGCCGGGTGAGGGGAATCGCCGCATGATCTTCGGCATCCCGCCCCAAGCCCTGTTCGGCCAGCTCCTGATCGGGCTCATCAACGGCTCGTTCTACGCGATGCTGAGCCTCGGCCTCTCGGTGATCTTCGGGCTGCTCAACATCATCAACTTCACCCACGGGGCGCAGTACATGATGGGCGCCTTCGTGGCCTACTTCCTCCTGCAGTGGGCGGGGATCGGCTACTGGTGGGCCCTGCTCCTGGCGCCGGTCGCGGTGGGGATCCTGGGCGTGGCGATGGAGCGGTTGATGCTCAAGCGACTCTACGCCCTCGATCACCTCTACGGGCTCCTGCTGACCTTCGGCCTCGGCCTCATCATCCAGGGGCTCTTCCGGAACCGCTTCGGCTCCTCGGGCCTGCCCTACGCGATCCCGAGCCAGCTCACCGGCGGCCGCAACCTGGGGTTCATGGTGCTGCCGAACTACCGCGCGTGGGTCATCGTGCTCTCGCTCGCGGTGTGCCTGGCCACCTGGTTCGTGATCGAGCGCACCAAGCTCGGCTCCTACCTGCGCGCGGCCACCGAGAACCCGGGGCTGGTGCAGGCCTTCGGCGTCAACGTCCCGCGGATGATCACCTTGACCTACGGCTTCGGGGTGGCCCTCGCCGCGATGGCCGGGGTGCTGGCCGCGCCGATCTACCAGGTGAACCCGCTGATGGGCGCCGACCTGATCATCGTGGTCTTCGCGGTGGTGGTCATCGGCGGGATGGGCTCGATCATGGGCTCGATCGTGACCGGTTTCGGCCTCGGCCTGGTCGAGGGGCTGACCAAGGTCTTCTACCCGGAGGCCTCCAACACCGTGATCTTCGTCATCATGGCGCTGGTCCTGCTCGTGAAGCCGGCGGGCCTCTTCGGGCGGGCCCAGTAGCATGGCCGCCGTGCGCGACGCGGTCGAGCCCGAGGCTTCGGCGGCCGCGTCCGGCCCGACCCGGCACCAGGCGGTGGTCTTCGTGCTGATGGTCGGCGCCTTCGTGGTGGCCCCGTTCGTGGTCTACCCGGTCTTCCTCATGAAGGCGCTCTGCTTCGCCCTGTTCGCGTGCGCCTTCAACCTGCTGATCGGCTACGGGGGCCTGCTCTCCTTCGGCCACGCCGCCTACCTGGGCTCCGCCGGCTACGTCACCGCACACGCGGCCAAGGTGTGGGGATGGCCGCCCGAGCTGGCCATCCTGGCCGGCGTGGCGGGGGCGGCCGGGCTGGGGCTGGTCATCGGGGCGCTCGCCATCCGCCGCCAGGGGATCTACTTCGCGATGATCACCCTGGCCCTGGCCCAGATGCTCTACTTCTTCTGCCTGCAGGCCCCGTTCACCGGTGGCGAGGACGGCATCCAGGCGGTGCCGCGGGGCGTGCTCTTCGGCCTGATCGATCTCCGGAACACGCTGGCCATGTACTTCACGGTGCTCGCGATCTTCCTGGCCGGGTTCCTCCTGATCTATCGGACCATCCACTCGCCGTTCGGGCAGGTGCTCAAGGCGATCCGGGAGAACGAGCCCCGGGCGCTGTCGCTCGGCTACGGCGCCGACCAGTACAAGCTGATCGCGTTCGTCCTGTCGGCCGCCCTCTCCGGGCTGGCGGGCGGCACCAAGGCCATCGTCTTCCAGCTCGCCTCGCTCACGGATGTGCACTGGACGATGTCCGGGGAGGTGGTGCTCATGACCCTCCTGGGAGGACTCGGCACCGTGTTCGGGCCGGTGGCCGGCGCGGTGATCGTGATCGGGCTCGAGACCTACCTGGCCCAGCTCGGCGCCTGGGTCACCGTGGTGCAGGGGACCATCTTCGTCCTCTGCGTGCTGGCCTTTCGGCGCGGGGTCGTGGGCGAGCTCGCCCGGTTCCTGAGGAAGCCGCTCTAACTGCTTATCTGATCAGGCTGATGGCTCCTCGGCAGCGCTGCTCGAACGCACCGAGCACGTCACGGTACTTTGCCTCGATCTTCAGTCGCTCCGCCTCCCACCGGGCGTCGAACCGCTGCTGCTCGTTCGTCCGGCAAGGCCCTCCCGCGAACCCGTCGGGGCAGCGCCCGAATGCCTCCCACATGGCCTCCCGGTGGATGTCCTCCGCTCCTTCGATCTCGGCCAGGCGCAGCCGGGCGATGAAGGCGCGGGCCTCGGCCGGGCGCTCGCAGTCGAGGTCCGGGGCAGCGGCCGCCGGCGGGCCCGGGGCGAGGGCCCCGCCCGCCCAGAGGACTGTCAGCCAGATGACCGTAAATATCGCCGTAAACCCTTGTCCTGGCGGCCGAAGTCTTGACACCCCGAGGCCCCTAAGCTAGACTCTCGCCACTCTATCACCCCCGGTCGCGGGCGCTTCCCGGCGAGCGCTTCCTTAGGCAATGACGGAAATTCTCTCCAATGGAGGAGGTGGCTGTCGTCTCGCGCGGCCCAGCGCGAGTGACGCCCACGTTCTCGCGACCTGATGCTCGATTCCTCCCCGGACACCTTTCCCAAGCTCGCACTCCAGAACGCCCGCCGGCTCTCCGGGAAGGTCGCCATCCGCGAGAAGGCCCTCGGCATCTGGCAGTCCTACACCTGGAGCCAGTACGCCGAGCAGGCCCGCCTGATCGCTCTGGGCCTGGCCGCGCTCGGCTTCGCGCGCGGGGACAAGACCGCGGTGGTGGGCGACAACCGACCCGCGCTGTACTGGGCGATACTGGCCACGCAGGCGCTCGGGGGGATCGCGGTCCCGCTCTACCAGGACTCCATCGAGAAGGAGATGGAGTACATCGTCGACCACGCGGAGGCCCGCTTCGCGATCGTCGAGGACCAGGAGCAGGTCGACAAGCTGCTCCACGTCCGACAGCAGTGTCCGGGGCTCGAGTACGTCATCTACGACGACCCGGGAGGCCTCCGGCACTACAAGGATTCCTGCCTGCTGAGCCTTACGGAGCTACAGGAGCGCGGGCGGAAATTCGCCCAGGACCGGCCGGGCTACTTCGAGGAGGAGGTGGCCAAGGGGGCGGCCGAGGACACCGCGGTCATCGCCTATACCTCCGGCACCACCGGGCAGCCCAAGGGGGCGATGCTCTCCCACCGGAACCTGATCGAAACCGCGCGCAGCGCGGTCTCGCGGGAGCGGCTCGACGAGACCGAAGAGGTCATGGCCTATCTGCCCATGGCCTGGATCGGCGACCACATGTTCTCCTTCAGCCAGTCGATTGTGGCCGGCTTCACCACCAACTGCCCGGAGAGCGCGACGACGGTGCTGGCCGACCTCAAGGAGATCGGGCCGACCTACTTCTTCGCGCCGCCCCGCATCTGGGAGAACATCCTCACCTCGGTGATGATCCGGGTGGACGACACCGCCTGGATCAAGCGCGGCCTGGTGCGCTTCTTCCTCGACGTGGCCCGCCGCGTGGAGCGCTGCCGCCTCGGCCATCGACCGGTCGCCCTCCGCGATCGGCTGCTCTACCCGCTCGGGCGGCTGCTGGTCTACGGCCCGCTGCGCGACAACCTGGGCATGAGCCGCATCCGGGTCGCCTACACCGCGGGAGAGGCCATCGGGCCCGAGCTGTTCGAGTTCTACCGGTCGCTCGGCATCAACGTGAAGCAGCTCTACGGCATGACCGAGTCGAGCGCGCTGATCTGCATCCAGCAGGACGGCGACGTCAAGCTCGACACGGTGGGGCCGCCGCTGCCCGGGGTGGAGGTGCGCGTCAGCCCGAGCGGGGAAGTGCTGTACCGGAGCCCGGGCGTCTTCCAGGGCTACTTCAAGAATCCGGAGGCCACCCGGGAGACTCTCGTCGAGGGCTGGGTCCACTCGGGCGATGCGGGCTTCTTCGGCAAGGACGGCCACCTCAGGATCATCGACCGCGCCCGCGACGTGGGCCGGCTGGCAGGGGGCACGATCTTCGCGCCCAAGTATCTCGAGAACAAGCTGAAGTTCTCCGCCTACATCAAGGAGGCGGTGTGCGTCGGCGACGGCCGCCCGTTCGTGGCCGCCCTGCTCAACATCGACCTGGTCTCGGTCGGCAACTGGGCGGAGCGGCGCGGGCTCGCGTACACGAGCTACACCGATCTCGCCCAGAAGCCCGAGGTCTACGAGCTGATCCGGCAGGAAGTCGTCCGGGTCAACCGGAGCCTGCTCGAGGACGAGGCGCTCCGGGGCGCCCAGATCCGGCGCTTTCTCCTGCTTCACAAGGAGCTCGATCCGGACGACCAGGAGATCACCCGCACCCGCAAGGTGCGGCGCGGCTTCATCGGCCAGAAGTACGCCCCGCTCATCGAGGCGCTCTACGGCGCCGGCGACTCGGTCCAGGTCGAGGCGCAGGTGACCTACGAGGACGGCCGCACCGCCACCGTGCGGGCTTCGGTGCGACTCGGCGACGCCGAGACGTTCGCGGTCGCGGGGGCGCCCGCGTGAGGGAGCCGACGAGCCCGCCGCCGGTCGCGTCCGCCACCCCGCTGCTGGAGGTGGACGAGGTGAGCGTGCGCTTCGGAGCCATCCAGGCCCTCGATCGGGTGAGCCTCGAGATCGGGCGCGGGGAGATCGTGGCCATCATCGGCCCCAACGGCGCGGGCAAGACCACGCTGCTCAACGTGATCAGCGGCTTCTACCACCCGTCCGCGGGTCAGATCCGGTTCGAGGGGCGCGACCGCACGCGCCTGCGCCCCTACGACGTGGCGGCCCTGGGGGTGGCCCGCACGTTCCAGAACGTGGCCCTCTTCAAGGGCATGAGCGTGCTCGACAACATCATGACCGGCCGGCTCCTCAAGATGCGGGGCAGCTTCCTGTGGGAAGCGCTCTACTGGGGCCCGGCGATGCGGCAGGAGCTCGAGCACCGGGAGTTCGTCGAGCGCATCATCGACTTCCTGGAGATCGAGGCCATCCGCAAGGCGGGGGCGGGCACGCTGCCCTACGGGCTGCAGAAGCGGGTGGAGCTGGCCCGCGCCCTGGCCGCCGAGCCCAAGCTCCTGCTGCTGGACGAGCCGATGGCGGGCATGAACGTCGAGGAGAAGGAGGACATGTGCCGCTTCATCCTCGGCGTCAACGACGAGTTCGGGACCACGATCGCGCTGATCGAGCACGACATGAGCGTGGTCATGGACATCTCGGACCGGGTCATCGCGCTCGACTACGGGCGCAAGATCGCGGACGGGCGGCCCGACGAGGTGCGCGCCGACCAGGGCGTGATCGACGCCTACCTGGGGGTGAGCCATGCTTGACGTCCTCTACGGGGTGCTGGTCGGGCCCGTGAAGGACATGGCGGGCTCCCCCGCGTTCCTGGCCGAGGTGGTGATCGGCGGCCTCGCCGCGGGCCTCATGTACTCCCTGGTGGCCCTCGGCTTCGTGCTCATCTACAAGGCCTCCGGGGTCTTCAACTTCGCCCAGGGCGTCATGGTGCTGTTCGCGGCCCTGACCCTGGTCGGGCTGATGGAGCGCGGGGCCCCGCTGGTGCTCGCCCTGCTGCTCACGATGGCGGTCATGGGGGCGCTCGCCTTCGCGATCGAGCGGGTGGTGCTGCGCCCGCTCGTCAATCAGGAGCAGATCATCCTGTTCATGGCCACCATCGGCCTCAACTTCTTCCTGGAGGGCTTCGGCGAGCTGGTGTGGGGGAGCAACGTCAAGAAGCTCGACGTGGGCATCCCGGACAGCTCGTTCATGGTGTGGGGCGTGCAGGTCAACCGGCTCGAGCTGACCGCCGCGATCACCGCCGCGGTGCTGGTGGCGGTGATGGCGGTCTTCTTCCAGCGCACCCGGATCGGCCGGGCGCTGCGCGCGGTGGCCGACGACCACGAGGCCGCGCTCTCGATCGGCATCCCGCTCAACACCATCTGGATTGTGGTGTGGTCGGCCGCCGGCCTGGTGGCCATCGTGGCCGGGATCATGTGGGGGGCCAAGAGCGGGGTGCAGTTCAGCCTCTCGCTGATCGCGCTCAAGGCCCTCCCGGTCCTGATCCTGGGCGGCTTCACCTCGGTGCCCGGGGCGATCGTGGGCGGGCTGATCATCGGGGTGGGGGAGAAGCTCGCCGAGGTGTACTGGGGGCCGCTGGTGGGCGGCGCCATCGAGAACTGGTTCGCCTACGTGCTGGCGCTGGCCTTCCTGCTCGTCCGACCGCAAGGGCTCTTCGGCGAGCGGATCATCGAGAGAGTCTAGCGCGTGATCTACCGGGAGGCCGGGCAGTTCAAGAGCACCTACGCGAGCGACCAGGCGGTCTTCCCGATCCGCCAGGACCGGATCGTGGTGGGTCTGGCCGTCGCGGCGGCGGTGATCGCGGTGCCCCTGGTCGCCAACGAGTACTGGCTGCAGGCGGTGCTGATCCCGTTCCTGATCTACTCGCTGGCCGCGCTCGGCCTCAACCTGCTCACCGGGTACGCGGGGCAGGTGTCGCTCGGCACCGGCGGCTTCATGGCGGTGGGTGCCTACACCACGTTCAAGCTCACGAGCGCATTCCCCCGCCTGAGCGTGCTCCTGGCCTTTCTGCTGGCCGGGCTCGTGACCGCCCTGGTGGGGCTCGCGTTCGGGCTGCCGTCGCTTCGCATCAAGGGGTTCTACCTGGCGGTGGCCACCCTGGCCGCCCAGTTCTTCCTGCTCTGGCTCTTCAACAAGGTCGACTGGTTCACCGACTACGCGTCCTCCGGCACCATCACCGCGCCGCCCCGCACGGTGGCCGGGATCATGGTCACCGGGCCGGCCGCGACCGCCCCGGTCCGCTACCTGACCGCGCTCGCCTTCGTGGCCGTGTTCGCGCTGGTGGCCAAGAACCTGGTGCGCGGGCGGGTGGGCCGGTCGTGGATGGCCATCCGGGACCGCGACATCGCGGCCGAGATCATCGGGGTGCGGCCGCTGCGCACGAAGCTGCTCGCGTTCACGATCAGCTCGTTCTTCTGCGGGGTGGCGGGCGCGGAGTACGTGTTCCTCTACCTGGGCGGCGCCGAGACCCTGGCCTTCGACATCAACGTGTCGTTCCTGGTCCTGTTCATGGTCATCATCGGCGGGCTCGGGTCGATCCTGGGCTCGTTCCTCGGCGCCGCCTTCATCGTGATGGTCCCGATCTTCCTCACCAACGTGCCCCACCTGCTGGGCCTCGCCCTGCCGGTCGCCCTGCAGAAGCAGATCGAGCTGATGGTGTTCGGCGGGCTGATCATCCTGTTCCTGATCGTCGAGCCCCACGGGCTCGCGCGGCTCTGGCAGATCACCAAGGAGAAGCTGCGGCTCTGGCCGTTCCCGTACTGATCGCGTTCCACTAGGCAAGGAGGAAGTGCCCATGACCCTACGACGTGCCGTGATCGTGCTGTTGGCCCTGCTCGTCATCGCCGGTCCCGCGGCCGGCATCGTTTCGGCGCAGGCCAAGGAGATGTTCGTCCCCTCGACCGTCTACCGCACCGGCGCCTACGCCCCGAGCGGCATCCCCTTCGCCAACGGGCTGTGGGATTACCTCACCATGATCAACGAGCGTGACGGGGGCGTGAACGGCGTCCGCCTGGTGGTGGAGGAGTGCGAGACCCAGTACGACACCAAGCAGGGGGTCGAGTGCTACGAGCGGCTCAAGGGCAAGAACGGCGGCGCGATGGTCTTCAACCCCCTCAGCACCGCCATCACCTACCAGCTGATCCCCAAGGCGGGAGTGGACAAGATCGTGATCCACTCGATGGGCTACGGCATGACCGCGGCCGCCGACGGTCGGTGGTTCCCGTGGGTGTTCACCTTCCCGACCACCTACTGGAGCCAGGCCTCCTCGGTCATCCGATACATCGGCCAGCAGGAGGGCGGGCTCGACAAGCTCAAGGGCAAGAAGATCGTCCACATCTACCACAACAGCGCCTACGGCAAGGAAGCCAACCCCACCCTCGAGGAGCTGGCGCGCCTGCACGGCTTCGAGCTGACCCTGCTCGCGGTGGACCATCCCGGCCAGGAGCAGAAGGCCACGTGGCTCCAGGTGCGGCGCATCAACCCGGCGTGGGTCTTCATGTCGGGCTGGGGGGTGATGAACCAGGTGGCGGTGAAGGAGGCGGCCGCGATCAACTTCCCGATGGACCACTTCATCGGCAACTGGTGGTCGGCCAGCGAGGCCGACGTGATCCCGGCCGGGGACGGGGCCAAGGGCTACAAGGGCGCCACCTTCCACGCTCCCGGGTCCAACTTCAAGGTGCACGCCGACATCGTGAAGTTCGTCTACGACCGGAGCAAGAACATCGGGCCGAAGGACAAGATCGGGGAGGCGCTCTACAATCGCGGCGTCGTCAACGCGATGTACCTCACCGAGGCCTTCCGGACCGCGATGGCCAAGTACGGCAACAAGCCGCTGACCACCGAGCAGGTGCGCTGGGGCTACGAGCACCTGAGCCTCACCGAGGCGCGGCTGGACCAGATCGGGCTCAAGGGCTTCACCCACCCGGTGAAGGTGACCTGCGAGGACCACGAGGGCAGCGGGCCGGTCCTGATCCAGCAGTGGGACGGCAAGAAGTGGAGCATCGTCTCCGACTGGATCCAGCCCATGAGGGAGGTCGTCCGCCCGAAGCTCGAGGCGGCCGCGGTGGAAGAGGGCAAGAAGCTCGGCTACACCATGCGCGACTGCTCCAAAGAGAACTAGGCGGAGACAACGGAGCCGTCGTGAGCGACGCCGCCCATCCGCTGCTCTCGGTGAACAACATCGAGGTGATCTACGATCACGTGATCCTCGTGTTGAAGGGCGTGTCGCTCCAGGTCCCCGGGGAGGGCATCGTGGCCCTCCTCGGGGCCAACGGGGCGGGCAAGTCCACCACCCTGAAGGCCATCTCGGGGCTCCTCCGCACCGAGCGCGGCGAGGTGACCAAGGGTGGCATCGAGCTCGGGGGGGAGGCGATCCACCGTCGCGCGGCGTCCGAGATCGTGCGGCGGGGGGTGGTGCAGGTCATGGAGGGCCGCCACGTCTTCGAGCACCTGACGGTCGAGGAGAATCTGCTGACCGGCGGCTACACCCGCCGCAACGGCCACTCGCTCAAGGCGGACCTGGAGCGGGTCTACGAGTACTTCCCGCGGCTGCGGGACCGGCGCTCGGTCGACGCGGGCTACATCTCGGGGGGCGAGCAGCAGATGCTCGCGATCGGCCGCGCCCTCATGGCGCACCCTCGCCTGATGTTGCTGGACGAGCCCTCGATGGGGCTCGCCCCCATGCTGGTGCAGGAGATCTTCGAGATCGTGGGCCGGCTCAATCGGGAGGAGCGGGTGGCGGTCCTGCTCGCCGAGCAGAACGCCAACATGGCCCTGCGCTTCGCCCAGTACGTGTACGTCATGGAGAACGGCCGGGTGGTGCTGGACGGCGACGTCAAGGCGGTCAGCGAGAACGAGGATATCAAGGAGTTCTACCTGGGACTGTCCGGTGTCGGACAGCGGAAGAGCTACCGCGACGTCAAGAACTACCGGCGCCGCAAACGGTGGCTCTCGTGAGAATCCGGCCATGAGCGCTCAGCTCGAGATCGCGGAGGTCTCCAAGTCGTTCGGCGGGGTGCAGGCGGTGGGGCGGGTGAGCCTCGAGGTGCGCCGGGGCGAGATCCTGTCCGTCATCGGCCCCAACGGCGCGGGCAAGACCACCCTCCTCAACATGATCAGCGGCTTCTACCACCCGGACTCAGGGCGCATCAGCCTGGAGGGTGCCGACGTCACCCGCCACGCCCCGAACCGGCTGGCCGAGCTGGGGATCGCGCGGACGTTCCAGAACATCGCCCTGTTCCGCGGCATGACCGTGCTCGACAACCTCATGCTCGGTCGCCACGTCCGTATGAAGTCGGGGGTGTTGGCCTCGTTCGTCTACTGGGGGTTCGCTCAGCGGGAGGAGGTCGTGCACCGGCGTCTGGTCGAGGACATCATCGACTTCCTCCGGATCCAGGACCTGCGCCGCCGGCCCTGCGGCTCGCTGGCCTACGGGCTCCAGAAGCGAGTGGAGCTGGGCCGCGCCCTCGCGCTCGATCCGAAGATCCTCCTCCTCGACGAGCCGATGGGCGGCTGCAACCACGAAGAGAAAGAGGATATGGCCCGGTTCATCCTGGACGTCAACCACGAGTGGGGCACCACCATCATCCTGATCGAGCACGACATGGGCGTGGTCATGGACATCTCGGACCGGGTGGCGGTACTGGACATGGGAGTAAAGATCGCCGAGGGCACCCCCGACCAGGTGCGGACGAATCCGCAGGTGATCAAGGCGTACCTGGGCGATGCCAAGGGCACCAGCAATGGAGGCCAGAATGCCTGATCTGACGACGCTTCCCCGCCTGCTGCAGCGCAACGCGCGCGAGCTCGGCGCCCGACCGGCGATGCGTGAGAAGGATCGCGGTATCTGGCAGACCTGGAACTGGCGCCAATACCACGACCAGGTGCGGGATCTCGCGCTGGGCCTGGCGTCCCTTGGCCTCCGTCGCGGCGATCGGCTTTCCGTCATCGGGGACAACCGGCCGCGCCTGTACTGGGCCCAGGTGGCGGCGCAGAGTCTGGGCGGGATCTCGGTGCCCGTCTATCAGGACTCGATCGCCAAAGAGCTGGCCTACGTCTGGAACCACGCGGAGGTGAGCGTGATCGTGGCCGAGGACCAGGAGCAGGTCGACAAGGTCCTGGCCCTGCGCGACGAGCTGCCGTCCCTCCGCCTCGTCGTCTACGACGACCCGCGGGGGATGACCGGCTACCGGCACGACTGGCTCAAGTCGTTCGAAGACGTGCAGGAGGCCGGTCGGAAGTTCGGTGTCGAACACCCAGGTTTCTTCGAGAGCGAGGTCGAGAAGGGCGGTCCCGCCGACGTGGCCGTCATCTCCTACACCTCTGGCACCACCGGCAGCCCCAAGGGGGCAATGATTAGCCACGCCAACGCGATCGGCGTGGCGGAGAGCTTCCGGCAAGTGTCGCGCCTCGTGCCGGAGGACACTTCGCTGGCGTATCTGCCCATGGCCTGGGCCGGGGATTCGGTCTACACGCTCTTCGCGGGCCTGGTGGCCGGTTTCTGCGCCAACTGCCCCGAGAGTCCGGAGACGGTTCAGCGCGACTTGCGGGAGCTCGGACCGTCCACGCTTCTCGCCCCGCCACGGATCTGGGAAAACATGCTCACCGCGGTGTTGGTGCGGGCGGCAGACGCCACGCCGCTCAAGCGCCGGACCTTCGAGTACTTCCGCTCGGCGGCGGAGCGGGCCGAGATCCTGCGGACAGAGGGCAAGCCGGTGCCCGCCGCGCTGCGGCTGGCCACCGCACTGGGGGAGTTCTTCGTGTACGGCCCGGTGCGCGACCAGCTGGGCCTCCTGCGGACGAAGTGGGCGCTGACCGGCGGCGCCCCCCTCGGGCCCGATACCTTCCGCTTCTTCCGTTCGATCGGGGTGAACCTCAAGCAGGTGTACGGATCCACCGAGACGACCGGGCTCGTCTCGCTGCAGCCCGACCGGGAAGCGAATCCCTCCACCGCCGGGCGACCGGTGCCGGGGGTGGAGATCAAGATCGGGGACCGCGGGGAGGTCCTGGTGAAGGGGTGCACGGTGTTCAAGGGCTACTTCCGGAACGAGGCGGCGACCCAGGAGGTGATCGATCCCGACGGTTGGTTCCGGACCGGCGACGCCGGGTTCATCGACCCCCGGGGCCATCTGGTCATCATCGACCGAGCCAAGGATGTCGGCGCCCTCACGGACGGCACCCCGTTCGCCCCGCAGTTCATCGAGAACAAGCTCAAGTTCAGCCCCTACGTCCGGGAGGCCGTCGCGTTCGGCAACGACAAGCCATTCGTGGCCGCCATGATCGCGATCGACCCGGATACGGTGGGTAACTGGGCGGAGCGGCGAGGCATCGCCTACACGTCATACATGGACCTCTCCCAGAAGGCGCAGGTCCGTGAAATGATCCGCGACGAGATCCGCCGGGGCAACGAGACGCTGCCGGAGGGCACGCGGATCCGGCGCTTCCTCCTGCTCACCAAGGATCTGGAGGCCGACGACGCGGAGATCACGCGGACGCGCAAGGTGCGGCGTCGCTACGTGGCCGACAAGTACGCGACGGTGATCGATGCGCTGTACGGTGGGGCGGCGGAAGCCGAGCTCTCGACGAGCATCACCTACGAGGATGGCCGACAGGCGACCATCCAGTCGCGCGTCAGCATCGAGGACGTCGCGGAGGCCGCGGCCCGTGTCTGACGACTTCGGTTTCCTGCTCCTGCTGCTGTCGAACGGCATCATGATCGGCCTGATGTACACCCTCATCGCGCTCGGCTTCGTGCTCGTCTACAAGGCCACCGACGCGGTGAACTTCGCCCAGGGCGAGTTCGTGATGATCGCCGGTCTGGTGGTGGCCGGAGCCCTGGACATCCTGCGGGCGCCGCTGTGGGCGGCCATCCTGATCGGCCTGAGCGCCATGGTGGCCTTCGGCTTCGCTCTGGAGCGAATCATGCTGCGCAAGCTGATCGGTCGGCCGGTGATCGCGGTGGTGATGGCCACGATCGGGCTCGCCTCGATCCTGCGCGGCGTCGGCCCCGCCACGGTCGGCGCCGGAACCAGGACGCTGCCGCTGCCCATTCCTGACGAGCCGATCGTGGTGGGCCCCCTGTTCATCCCGCCCATCCAGCTCCTCGGCGCGCTGGTCAGCCTCGCGTTCCTGGGGGGCTTCGGTTGGTTCTTCCTCAAGTCCCGGAAGGGCATCGCCATGCGCGCCATCGCCGACAACCAGCAAGTCGCGATGGCCATGGGGATCAACGTGGAGCGCTACTTCGGGCTTGCCTGGGCCATGACCGGGGTCGTCTCCGCGATCGGCGGCATCATCTGGGGAAACCTGCTCGGCGTCGACATCAATCTCTCCCTCGTCGGTCTGAAGGTGTTTCCGGTCGTGATCCTGGGGGGCCTCGACTCGATACCGGGGGCGGTCGTGGGAGGGCTGATCGTGGGCTTGGTCGAGAACGTGACCGCCGGCTACGTGGACCCATACGTGGGCGGCGGTACGAAGGATTTCGCCCCGTACGTCCTGATGATCCTGGCCCTCATGATCCGACCCTACGGGATCTTCGGCAAGAAGATCATCGAAAGGATCTAGAGCGATGATCCATCGCGAATGCGGGGTGCTCAAGACCAGCTACGAGGCGGACATGGCGCTGTACCCGCTCCCGATCGCCCGCTGGGCCGTCGGGGCCCTCGCGGTGGTCTTCGTCGGGCTCGTTCCGCTTGGCCTGGGGGAGTACTACCTTTCGGTCGCCAATCTGGTCTGGATCGCGGTCATCGGCGCGCTGGGTCTCAACATCCTGGTCGGCTACACCGGGCAGGTGTCGATCGGCCACGGGGCCTTCATGTCGGTCGGAGCCTACACCGCGGCCAATCTGGCCAACCGGCTCGGCTCGCCGTGGCCGGTGAACCTCCTGGCCGGGGGAATCGTGGCCGCGCTGGTAGGAGTGATTGTCGGCATTCCTTCCCTCCGCATCAAGGGGCTCTACCTGGCGATCGCGACCCTCGCCGGGCAGTTCATCATCGAGTGGATCATCAACCACGTGACCTTCATCAGCGGGGGGGTGCAAGCCTCGATCGAGGTCGCGCGACCGCGGCTCGGGTCCATGGCGCTCGGCACCCAGCGCGACATGTATTACTTCCTCCTCTTCTTCGTGGTCCTGGCGACGCTCGGCGCCATGAACCTCGTGAGGTCCCGGGTCGGGCGAGCCTTCATCGCCATCCGCGACCAGGACATCGCGGCCGAGATCATCGGGATCAACATTTTTCGCTACAAGCTTCTGGCGTTTGCCATCTCGTCCTTCTATGCCGGGGTGACCGGCGTGGTGTACACCTACTTTCTCGGGATCGCGAATTACGAGCAGTTCCAGCTCGGCGTGTCGGTCGACTACCTGGCCATGATCATCATCGGGGGTCTGGGGTCGGTCCAGGGCTCGATCTTCGGCGCCTTTTTCATCACGCTGCTGCCGATCGTGATCCGACGCCTCATGGAGAGCTTCGGTGGGGTGTTCTTCGACCCCGGGACCGTCCTCAACCTCATCCCCAATCTCCGTGTCATGCTCTTCGGCGCCCTGATCATCTTCTTCCTGATCGTGGAGCCGGAGGGCCTCAACCGCCTGTGGCGGAACATCCGGAACTACTTCCGGATCTGGCCATTCGCGTACTGAAGTACGCGATGAAAGGAGAACGCTCATGAGACATGTTCTGGCAATCGCGTTGGCGCTCGTGCTGGGAGGGAGCGGCCTGCTCGCCCCCACCCCGTCCATCGCCCAGTCGAAAGGCGACATCGTCATCGGCGTGCAGTGCGACCGCACCGGGCCGACCCAGATCGTGGGCACCGTCCTGTGTCCGGGCTTTCACGATTATATCGCCCTGGTGAACAGCAAGGGAGGGGTCGAGGGCCACAAGATCAATGCCCTGGAGGTCGACCACGAGTACAAGGTGCCGCCGGCGGTCGAGTCCTACGAGCGCTTCAAGAAGGAGGGGGCGGTATCGATCGCGGTCTACGGCACGCCCCAGATATACGCGCTGGCCGCGAAGCTCACGGAGGATCGGATCCCGGGCACCTCGCCGGGGTTCGGCAGCGCCGCCGCCGCGGACGGGACCCGGTATCCGTTCATCTTCCCGATCGCGGCGACCTACTGGTCGCAGGCTACCGCCGCGGTCAAGTTCGTCAAGGACCAGCTCGGTGGGAATCTCAAGGGCAAGAAGGTCGCGTTCATCTTCTATGACAACCCCGCGGGCCGCGAGCCGATCCAGGTGCTCCAGGATTTGGCGGCCCGGGAGGGGTTCCAGCTCAGGGAGTTTGCGGTTCCGCCTCCGGGCGTCGAGATGGGGGCGCAGGTGCTGGACATCGCCCAGCGCTTCCGCGCGGACTTCGTGATCTCCCATCTCTTCGGCGGCGCCCCCGCGGTGTCGATCAAGGAGCTCAAGCGGGTGGGCTATCCGCTGAAGAAGGTCATCGGCTTCGTGTGGGCGTCGGCGGAGGCCAACATCGAGGCCGCGGGAGGCTTCGGAGCCGCGGAGGGCTACTACACGATGCAGTTCGCGGGGGTCGGTCAGGACTACCCGGTGCTGAACGAGATCCGGGAGATGTACAAGAAGGAAGGCAAGCCGGCGCCGAAGGAGATGGCCTCGACCGTGTTCTACAACCGTGGGGTACTCATCGCGGCCCTCCACGTCGAGGCGATCCGAAGTGCCCTGAAGGCCAAGCCGAACGGCAAGATCACCGGGGCGGACGTCAAGGCCGGCTTCGAGCAGATCTCCAACTTCACCCTCGGAGGGCTCGTACCGCCCCTGAAGATCAGCCCGACCGATCACGAGGGGGGCGGGCTCGTCCAGATTTGGCAGGTGAAGGGCGGGAAGTTCAGTAAGACGACCGACTGGTTCTCGGCCTACCCCGATGTGCTCGCGAAGCACATCAAGGAGGCGGCGCCGAAGTCGTAGCCATCAGGTCCGATCACGCGGCGACCCACCGCGAAATGGAGGACAAGCACCGGAGGGGGCCCGGCCCCTCCGGTGACACCACATCATGCTGAGCCTCAACAACATCGAGGTGATCTACGACGGCGTCATCCTCGTCTTGAAGGGGGTCTCGCTGGAGGTGCGCGAGGGCGGGATCACGACGCTCCTGGGGGCCAATGGAGCTGGAAAGACCACGACCCTGAAGGCGATCTCGGGACTGCTCCGGACCGAGCGTGGTCAGGTGACGAAGGGGTCCATCGAGCTCGGCGGCCAACGGATAGATCATCTGGCCGCCTATGAGGTGGTCCGGCGCGGGGTGGTGCAGGTCTTCGAGGGACGGCGAGTCTTCGAGCACCTGACCACCGAGGAGAACCTGATTGCGGGAGCCCATATTCAATCCGATCGCCAGCGGGTAGCGACCGGAATCGAACGGGTGTTCCAGTACTTTCCCCGGCTCAAAGAGCGACGCTCCGTCCAGGCCGGGTACCTTTCGGGCGGCGAGCAGCAGATGCTGGTGATCGGGCGGGCCCTGATGGCCGACCCTCGGGTCGTTCTCCTCGACGAGCCGTCCCTCGGACTGGCCCCGATGCTCGTGGAGGAGATCTTCAGGATCGTGCAGCGTTTGAATCGCGAGCAGAAGCTCACCGTGCTTCTGGTCGAGCAGAACGCCACCCTCGCCCTGGGCATCGCCGAGCATGGCTACGTGATGGAGAATGGCCGCATCGTGTTGGAAGGGGCCGGGGACGCGCTGCGCGCAAATGCCGACATCAAGGAGTTCTACCTGGGGCTCACCGAGGTGGGCGGGCGCAAGTCCTACCGCGACGTCAAGCACTACAAGCGGAGAAAGCGGTGGCTGAGCTGAGCGTCCACGCCTTCACGGTCTACGACCTGATCACGCGGGGGGCCGCGGTCCACCGCGAGGCCCCCGCGGTCATCCAGGGCGACCGGACGGTCTCGTTCGGCGAGCTGAAGGAGCGGGTGGACGCGCTGGCCGCCGGGCTCTCTGGCGTCGGGATCGCGCGGGGCGATCGCGTGTGCGTGCTGGCCCAGAATGACGTGGCCTACCTGGATCTCTACGGGGCCTGCGCGCGACAGGGCATCGTCGCCTATCCGATCAACTGGCGGCTCACCGGCCCCGAGGTGGAGCGGGTGGTGGAGCGCGCGCAGCCGGCGATGATGGTGGTGGACGCGGCCACCCTGCCGCTGGCGGGCGACTGGCTCGAGACGAAGGCGGTGCCGCATCGCTACCAGCTCGGGGAAGGGGCCGGCCCCGGCTTCACCCCGTTCGCCACGCTCTATCGCCCCGGCGCCCCGCCGCCGCCGGCCGCGGTCGGGCCCGAGGACGCCTTCGCGGTCATCTCCACCGCCGCAGTGGACGTGATCCCACGGGGCGCGGTGCTGACCCACGCCAACGTGCTCGCGGCCAACCTGACCACGATCGCCGCGCTCGGCCTCACCGCGCGCGACCGCTACCTGGCGGTGCTGCCGCTCTTCCACGTGACCGCGCTCGGCATGTCGCTGGCCCACCTGCACGCGGGCGGGGCGGTGGTGGTGGTGCCGCGCTTCGACGCGGAGGAGGCGGTGCGCCTGATCGACCGGCACCAGATCGCCCACGTCTCCGACTTTCCCCCGGTCCTGGCGAGCCTGCTCGACGCGGCCGAGAAGGCCGGGAGCGCGCTGCCGAGCCTGACCCACGTCTCCGGCCTCGACTCGCCCGCGACCATCGGGCGCCTCCACGAGAAGACCCGGGCGCGCTTCTGGACCGGATTCGGCCAGTCGGAGACGAGCGGCTTCGTCACGATCCAGCCGGTGGCCGACAAGCCGGGAGCCTCCGGCCGTCCGGTGCCCGCGGCGCAGGTGCGCGTGGTGGACGACTACGACCGCGAGGTGCCGACCGGCGCCCCCGGCGAGATCGTGGTGCGGGGCCCGCTGGTTTTCCAGGGTTACTTCGGCCAGCCCGACGTGACCGCCTACACCTTCCGGAACGGCTGGCACCACACCGGGGACGTCGGCCGCTTCGAGGCCGACGGCTATCTGCACTACGTCAAGCGCAAGCCCGAGAAGGAGCTGATCAAGCCGGGCGGGGAGAACGTCTATCCGGCCGAGGTCGAGACCGTCATCGTGCAGATGCCCGCGGTGACCGGGGTGTGCGTCTACGGCGTCCCGGACCCGCGCTGGGGCGAGGCGGTCAAGGCGGTGGTGGAGGTCAAGGCCGGCTCGCGGCCCACCGGCCAGCAGGTCACCGACTTCGTCGGCGAGCGGATCGCCCGCTTCAAGCGTCCGCAGGTGGTGGTCTTCACCGACGCCCTGCCGCGCGCGGCCGACGGCGCGGTCGACCGGGAGGCGGTGAAGGCCCGCTGGGGTGACGGCAGGGAGTAGTCCAGGATAGACTCGAGCGCATGAAGATCTTCGACGAGCACCACGACATGTTCCGCCAGGCGGTGCGGGCCTTCGTCCAGAAGGAGGTCGAGCCGCACGTCGAGGAGTGGGAGGAAGCGGGCCAGATCCCCAAGTCGATCTGGCCGCGCATGGGCGAGCTCGGCTTCCTCGGCGTCGAGTACGACGAGAAGTACGGCGGCGCCGGCGCCGACGTCCTCACCACCGTGGTGCTCTGCGAGGAGATGGCCCGGGCGCGCAGCGCTTCCCTGGCCATGGCGGTCGGCGTGCACACCGACATGGCGTCGCCCCATCTCTACTGGACGGGGAGCGAGGCGCTCAAGGAGCGGTACCTGCCCGCGATCTGTCGCGGGGAGGCCCTCACCGCCATCGCGGTCACCGAGCCCGGGGGCGGCTCCGACGTGGCCGCGATCCGCACGCGCGCGGTGCGGGACGGGGATCACTACGTCCTGAACGGCTCGAAGATGTTCATCACCAACGGGGTGATGGCGGACCTCTACTTCGTGGCCGCGCGGATCCAGGAGGACAAGCCCCTCACCCTGCCCTCTCCCCAGGGGGCGGTGAGCCGCAAGCTCGACAAGATGGGCAACCGCGCGTCCGACACCGCCGAGCTGGCCTTCCAGGACATGCGGGTGCCGGCCGGGAACCTGCTCGGGCAGGAGGGCGGCGGCTTCTACGAGGTCATGCGCGTCTTCCAGCGCGAGCGCCTGGTGGCGGGCCTGCACGCGGTGGCCGGCTGCGAGCGCGCCCTCGAGGACACCATCGCCTACGTCCAGCAGCGCCAGGCCTTCGACGGCCCGCTCTCCAGCAAGCAGGTGATCCGGCACCGGATCGCGGATCTGGCTACCCTGATCGAGGCCGGGCGCTGGCTCACCTACGCGGCCTGCCTCAAGTTCCGGGACCGGGAGGACGCGGTGAAGGAGATCTCGATGGTGAAGCTGTTCACCGCCGAGATGGCCCAGAAGGTGGCCTACGAGTGCGTGCAGCTCCACGGCGGCTACGGCTACATGCGCGAGTACCCCGTCGAGCGATTCTTCCGGGACATCCGCCTCATGACGATCGGCGGCGGGACCTCCGAGATCATGAAGGAGATCATCGCCAAGCAGATGGCGCTCTGACCGTGACGGTGGACGTCGTCGTCATCGGGCACGTCACGCTCGACCAGACGCCGCGCGGCCTCCGCCCGGGAGGCGCCGCCTACTACGCGGCGGTCACCGCCCACCGGCAGGGGCTGCGGGTGGGCGTGCTCACCTCGTTCGGCCCCGATTTCCCCCGGGAGGCGCTGCCCCGCGGCATCGAGGTGGTCACGGTGCCCTCCACGCGGACCACCACGTTCCGGATCGGCCCGGGCCGCCTCGCCGAGGGTCGCCGCGTCCGCGAGCTTGCGATCCTTGGCCGCGCCACCGATCTCGAGGCGGCGGCGCTGCCCGACGAGTGGCGGGACGTGGGGCTGGGCGTGCTCTGCCCGATCGCCGGCGAGGTCGATCCGGCGCTGGCCGCCGCCTTCCCCGACACCTCGATGGCCGTCTTGCCCCAGGGCTGGATGCGGCAGCGGGGCGCGGGTGGAGTGGTCTCGCCGCAGCCCTGGGAGGATGCGGACCTGGTGCTGCCGCACGTGCAGGCGCTCGTGGTCAGCCTCGAGGACATCGAGCCCTTCCAGAAAGAGGCCCTCGAGTGGTTCCAGCACGTGCCGGTCGGCGCGCTCACCCGCGGGCCCCGGGGCGCGACCCTCTTCGTCAACGGCGACCAGTACGGCGTCGAGCCCGATGTCGCGGTGGAGCAGGACGAGACCGGCGCCGGCGACGTGTTCGCCACCGCGTTCCTCATCGCCTACAACCGCGACGGCAACCCGTGGGACGCGGCCGCGGTCGCGGCGTGCTGCGCGGCCGCCTCCGTCGAGGGCGAGGGTGTCGCGGCGATCCCGGACCGGGCGGCCCTGGAGGCGCGGCTCGCAGCCTACCGACGCCGCCAGGTCGGGTGAGCGGGGCAGTGCTTGCTACCGGCCTCGCCCCGGGGCTAGACTCGATCGTGCTTACGCGGCGAGTCCATGGCTGACCGGAAGATCCGCATCACGGTGGGCAAGGTGACCGCGGACGCCGTGCTGAGCGATTCGGAGACCGCCTCCGCGGTCTGGAAGGCCCTGCCCCTCAGCGTCGCCGGGCAGACATGGGGCGACGAGATCTACTTCGGCATTCCGGTGAAGGCCGAGAGCGAGGATCCCCGCGAGGTGGTGGAGCCGGGGGACCTCGCCTACTGGCCGCCGGGGTCCGCGTTCTGCATCTTCTACGGGCCGACGCCGGCGAGTCGGGGGAGCGAGATCCGGCCCGCGAGCGCGGTCAACGTGTTTGGCCGCGTGCTGGGAGATCCCAAGGTGTTCAAGGCGGTGCGCTCCGGGACCACGGTCCGGGTGGAGCGCGCCTGAGACGGAGGATGACATGAAGATCTTTCTGGATACCGCGAACGTGAACGAGCTGCGCGAGGGCGTGGCCATGGGCCTGGTGGACGGCTGCACCACCAACCCCTCGCTCATCGCCAAGGAGAAGCGTCCCTTCCGGCCGCTGGTGGAGGAGATCTGCAAGGTAGTGCCGGGGGACGTGAGCCTGGAAGTGGTGGCCACCGACTTCGACGGCATGGTGAAGGAAGGCAAGGAGCTGGTGCAGGTGGCCCCCAACGTGGTGGTCAAGTGCCCGCTCACCAAGGACGGGATCAAGGCGGTGAAGTACCTGAGCGGCGAGGGCATCCGGGTCAACCAGACGCTCTGCTTCTCGGCCCCGCAGGCCCTGCTCTCGGCCAAGGCGGGGGCGGTCTACATCAGCCCGTTCCTGGGCCGCCTGGACGACATCGGGCACGTGGGCATGGACCTGATCCGGGACATCTGCGAGATCTACCGGAACTACGGCTACAAGACCCAGGTGCTGGCCGCCTCGATCCGCAACCCGCTGCACGTCATCGACGCGGCCAAGGCGGGGGCGCACGTGGCCACGATGCCGTTCAACGTGCTCGAGATGCTGATGAAGCACCCGCTCACCGACATCGGCCTCAAGAAGTTCCTCGACGACTGGAACAAGCTCGGCGAGAAGATCTAGCGCGGCGCGCCTTGGGGAGAGGGCGACGGTCTAGAACCGAGGGCGGGCAACCGTCTAGAGCCTAGGGCTGGCAATCGCTTAGGTCTTCAGGCTCTTCATCTGCGGGGGCCCAGAAATGGCCCCCGCACTCCCCCGGGCCGCGGACAACCGTTTAAATCTGGCTTCCGCCTCTTTTTGCTCCTCGGCCGTATATCTCCATGAGGAATGAGATGGACGCCGAGCGGGGGCTGATGGCGAAGGTGGCGCGGGGGGACCAGGCGGCGTTCACCGACCTGGCTCAGCGCTACAGCGGCAAGCTGCTCGCGGTGGCCGGGCGGCTGCTCGGCTCCCGCGCCGACGCCGAGGACGCGGTCCAGCGCGCGTTCTTGCAATGCTTTGCCGGCGCGGCAGGTTACGACGCCCGATGGGCGGTCTCCACGTGGCTCTATCGCATCCTCACCAACGTCTGCGTGGACGAGCTACGCCGGCGGGCCACCCGGACCGCCCATGACGAGCGGTCGGCGGCGGGGGAGCTCTTGGCAGGATCGAGCAACCACCACCCGCCCGCGGCCTATCTCGATCTCCACCGGGCCCTCGAGCAGGTACCGCGCGAGGCGCGGGTGCTGCTGGCCCTGCGCTACGTGGACGGGCTCTCCTACGGGGAGCTGGCGCGCATCCGGGGTATCTCGATCAACACCGTGAAGAGCCAGCTCGCGCGGGGCAAGTCCCTGCTGCGGGCCGAGCTCGGCAAGCGAGGAGCGGATCATGTATGACGCGATGGACGAGGGCAAGCGACCGGATCGGCTGGACCTCCTGCTGACGGACTACTTCCGGCCCGAGTCGGCGGCGGCGGAGCTGCCCCGGCGCATCGCGGCCGCGGCCCGGGAGTCCAGCGCCGCGCTCGAGCGGCTCGAGGCGCGCCTCGGCATCGAGGCGACGGCGCGCGGGATCTCGCGGGTGGGCACCGGGCCGGCGGGCAAGCCGGCCACCGCGGCGGCGCGGAAGCTGATCGAGCAGGCGCGGCTCGAGATCCACGAGTACCTGCGCGGGCAGCGCGCCTTCTTCCGGGTGCCGGTCGATCTCACCACGGTCCCGGATTTCCAGCGGAGCGTGCTGAAGGCGGCGGGGCACATCCCGTTCGGCGAGGCGCGCGCCTACGCGTGGATCGCCGCGCGGGTCGGCCATCCGCGCGCGGTCCGGGCGGTGGGCACCGCGCTCGGCCGCAATCCGGTGCCGCTCATCCTGCCGTGTCACCGCGTGTGGCGGAGCGACGGAGGCCTCGGCGGCTACATCTTCGGGGCGGACGTCAAGGATCGGCTGGCCGCGCTCGAGCGCACCACCCCGGTGCTGGAGGGCTGCACGAGCACGCGCATCGTGTGCCGGGTCGGGTGCATCCACGGACGGAACATGCGGCCGGACAACCGGGTGGTCTTCGCCTCGGTGGAGGACGCGCGGTCGGTGGGCTACCGGCCGTGCAAAGTATGTCGCCCCGCGGCCTGACCGCCACGTCGCCGGTCGAGACCCGCTTGCAGCGGATCGACTGGGATGAAATCGCCCGCGGGCTCGGCGAGCGGGGCTGGGCCACCACGCCTCCGCTGCTGACCGCGGCGGAGTGCGCGGAGCTGATCGCGCTGTACCCGGAGGAGGGGCGATTCCGGAGCCGGATCGACATGGCGCGCTTCCGCTTCGGGGAGGGCGAGTACAAGTACTTCGCGAACCCGCTGCCGCCGACCGTGCTCGCCCTGCGGCGTCACGCCTATCCGCGCCTGGCCCCGATCGCGGACGGGTGGAGCGTGGCCCTCGGCGGCAAGCCCACCCATCCGCCGGACCTCGACGGCTTCCTGGCCACCTGCGCCGAGCGCGGCCAGACCAAGCCCACGCCGCTGCTGCTCCGCTACGAGGCCGGCGGCTACAACTGCCTGCACCAGGACCTCTACGGCGACGTGGCCTTCCCGCTGCAGATGACCTGCCTGCTGAGCCGGCCGGGAGAGGACTTCACGGGTGGAGAGTTCCTCCTCGTCGAGCAGCGGCCGCGGGCGCAGTCGCGCGGGGAAGTGGTGCCGCTCGGGCAGGGTCAGATCGTGATCTTCGCCACGCGGGACCGGCCCGCCCGCGGCGCTCGTGGCGCGTACCGCGTGACCCTGCGTCACGGGGTGAGCCGGGTCACCTCCGGGGAGCGCTATACGCTCGGCGTCATCTTCCACGACGCGAAGTAGCCGAAGGGTCAGGCCTCGGCGCCGAGCACGGTCCACCCGAGCGGCGGGAGGGTCACGCGCAGCCCGGTCGGCCGGGCGTCGACCGTCGCCTGATGACCCGCCACGACGCCCAGGGCCCCCGCGGGGCAGCCGGGCAGCTCCAGGGCGACCGGCTGGTCGGCCAGGTTCAGGGCGGTGACCACCACCTCGCCCGGGCCTCAGGTGATCTCGTATGCGAGCTGTTGGCTCGCGAGGTGGCAGACCCGGATGCGCCCGGTCGCCAGGAAAGGGCGGGCGCGACGAACGCGGATCAGCTCATGGTGGAGGCGGTAGTGAGGGCCTCCGTCTTCGCCGAGCTCGGCCGGTACGCCGGGGAACGGCCAGCGGAGCTCGGCATCCCCACCCTCACGATGATACTTGATGCTCCGCCAGCCCTGCTCGTCACCGGCGTAGATCGCCGGGTTCCCGGGCAAGGTGAAGAGGACGGACAGGGCGTGGCCGAGGTGCCCGGGCTCCCGGAGCTGGCTGGCGATGCGGGTCACGTCGTGGTTGCCGACGAAGGTCAGCGGCGGGAAGACGTCGACGAACGTCTGGTGGCGACCCATCGCGTGGGCCAGCTCGAACAGGTTCCGGTCGTTCAGCCCGCTCCAGATCGCCTTCCACAGCTCGTACTGGGTCACCGCATCGAGGGTGCTCTCGCGCACGAAGCGCGCGTAGTCGCCGTGGATGACCTCGCCCAGCAGATAGGCGTCGGGCCGGCGGGCGCGGATCTGCTGCGCGAACGCGGCCCAGAAGGCGACCGGTACCGCGTAGGCGGCGTCGAGACGGAATCCGTCCGCGCCCCGCTCGATCCAGTGGTCCGCGACCGAGACGGCGAGCTCCCGTACCGCCGGCTCCGCATGGTTCAGGGCCACCAGGTGTCGGTGCCCCTCGAACGCCTCGTAGGCGAACCCGTCCGGTCCCGGCGCGTCGAAGTCGAGGCGGAACCACCCCGCGTACCGGGATTCCGCCCGGTGGGCGAGCACGTCCGCGAAGGCCGGGAACGAGCGCGCGACGTGGTTGAAGACGCCGTCGAGGAGCACCGGTAGACCTCGCCGGTGGCAGGCGTCGCAGAACCCGATCAGATCGTCCTCGTCTCCGAGGCGCGGGTCGACGCGGAAGTAGTCCACCGTGTCGTAGCCGTGGCTTTCGGAGGCGAACACCGGCCCGAGCAGCAGGCCACCGACGCCCAGGTCCACCAGGTAATCGAGCCAGGCCTCCAGCCCTCGCGATCGGTGTCGCACCGGGGTGTCGGCCGCGATCGGGTCGGGATTCCGCGGCTCTGCACCCAGGAAGCTCAGCGGATACAGGTGATACCAGGTGATGGGCCGGGCCCAGCTCGGGGCGGTCACCGGGCTCGTGGCTCCCCCGCCGGCGTGAGCACGTTGAATACGCTACCACGTCCGGCCAGGGGCGGCGGGGACGCGCGCCCGCGATCGGGCTAGATGCGGGGACGAATCTCGCGGGCGAAGGTCTCGTAGATCGAGAGCATGTCCGGGAGGTCGCGGTAGCGCGCTTCCAGGAGTATGGACTCGACGCCGAGGTCACGGAACGCGATGAGATCGGCGATGACCTGATCGCGGGAGCCTTGCAGGGGCTTGCGGTCGGGGCCGAGGGGCGCGCTCCGCAGAGACAGGCCGGCGCGGACGCTGACCGTGAGCTGCTCATAGGGACGTTTCTGGCGCGTGCACTCCTCGCGCAGGCGCGCGAGGTCGGCCTGGAGCGCGGACGGGGTGATGAAGGCGGCGTGCCAGCCGTCGCCGTGCTGGACCACGCGGCGGAGCGCGCGCTCGGTGTGGCCGCCGATCAGGATCGGGATGTCGCCGCGGGTCGGCTTGGGGAAGACGCCGATCTCGTCGAAGGAGAAGAACTCGCCGTGGTGCGCGGCGCGCGCGTCGCGCCAGCAGGCCCGCATCACCGCGAGCGCCTCGTCGCTCCACGCCCCGCGCCGATCGTAGTTGCCGCCCAGCAGCTCGATCTCCTCGCGCATCCAGCCCACGCCGACCCCGAGCACGAGGCGCCCGCCCGAGAGGTGGTCGAGGGTGGCGCACATCTTGGCCGCCATCACCGGGTTTCGGTGGGGCAGCACCAGGATGCTCGTGCCGAGCTGCACGCGCTCGGTGATCCCCGCCACCAGGGCCAGGGTGGTCAGCGGCTCGAGGAACGGCACGTCCGCGGCGAGCGGGAACCGGCCGGTGGGGCTGTAGGGATATTGCGAGGCGATCCGGTAGGGGATCACCACGTGATCGCTCGCCCAGAGCGAGTCGTAGCCGAGCGCCTCCATCCGGCGCGCGAAGGCGAGCACGCTCTCGCGGGTGCCGACGGGACCGAACATCGGCAGGTGACAGCCGATCCTCATGGACGGGCCCGCATGAGGGTCCTAGAGGGTCCTAGGGGCGGGGGGCGCCCGAGGCGTGGAGGACGCTGGGAGCGAGCTCGTCGCGCGCGATCATCTCGCCGAGGCGGGAGCGCTGGATCTTCCCGGACGACGTCTTGGGAATGGTGCCGGGACGGACGAGCAGCACCCGCGCCGGGCGATGGCCCCGTCCCTCGCGCACGCGCTGGACGATCTCGCGCACGAGGCGCGAGAGGGTTAGGGCGTCGCCGGCCTGCTCGCGCACCTCGGCCACCACGTGCAGGCGCTGGGTGCCGCTCCGCTCGCTCTCGAGGCCGACCGCGGCCGAGTAGCGCACCCCGGGGACGCGGTCGACGATCTCCTCGATGTCCGCCGGGATCACGTTCTCCCCGCCGAGGATGATCACGTCCTTGAGCCGCCCGGTCACGTACAGGTAGCCCTCGGCGTCGAGGAAGCCGAGGTCACCGGTGCGGAGCCAGCCGTCGGGGGAGAGCACCTGGGCGGTGGCCTCGGGGTTGTTGTAGTAGCCCTGCATGACCCCGGGGCTCTGCACGCAGATCTCGGCCTCCACTCCCGGCTTCACCTCGTCGAGGCCGTCCATGATGCGCACCCGCACCCCCCGGCAGGGCCGCCCCACCGAGAGGAACTTGCCCGAGCTGTCCAGCCGCAGCGGCGTCCGGCGCGGCCAGATGGCGACGGCCAGGGTGGCCTCGGCCAGGCCGTAGCACGGGGTGATGATGTTCTGCACGCCGAACTTCGACTCGAAGGCCTCGATGGTGCTGAGCCGGACGGGCTCCGCGCCGGAGAGCGCCTGCTTGAGCGAGGAGAGATCGAGGCCGGTGGTGTCGCCGATGTTGCGCACGCAGTTGCGATAGCCGAAGTCGGGCGACACCGTGAAGGTGGCGCCCACCCGGCTCACCATCTCGAGCCAGACCCGCGGGTTCTTGAGATCGGGCGGCAGCAGGTGCAGCGGCGCCCCGTTCCAGGGCGGGGTGAACGCGCAGCCGATGAGCCCCATGTCGTGGTAGAGGGGCAGCCACGACACCACCACGTCGTCGCGCGTGAGCTGCGCGGCCTCGGCCATGAACTCCACCGTGCGCACCACGTTCGCGTGGCTCAGCACCACGCCGCGGGGGCGGCCGGTGCTCCCCGACGTGTACTGGATGAAGGCCACGTCGTCGGTGTCCGCGGCGGGGAACGGCGGCGCGGGGCCGTCGACCTCGAGATCGCTCGGCTCGAGCACGTGCCGGATGTTGGCCGCGGCGGCCTGCGACTCCTCCACGCCCTGCCGGAACCAGCCGATGGTGGCGACCGCCTTGGCCTCCGAGTCGCGGAAGATGCCGGCGGTGGCCTCCACCCCGAGGGTGGGGTAGAGCGGCACCGGGATCGCGCCCAGCCGCAGGGCGCCGAAGAACGTGTAGAAGAACTCGGCGCAGGTGGGGTAGATCAGGCACACCTTGTCGCCGCGGTCGAGGCCGGCGCGGCGGAGGCCGGCCGCGTAGCGGGCGCTCTCCCGCCAGAGCCGGCCGTACGGCACCACTTCGTCGAAGAGGTGGAAGTACGGGGTGTCGGGGTCCCGGGCGGCCCGCCCCCCCATCAGCTCGGTCAGGGTGGCCGGGATGGGCGCTCCTGGCTTCACGGGCGGCATTCTAGCGAATGCGCTCCCGGCGGGGAAGTATTCTCGACGCTAGCGGCCGAGGGCGATCAGGTCAAAGGTCTCGGCGTAGGTGTAGCCCTTCGTCTTGCCGAGCTCGGCGCCGCGCTCGCGGACCCGCGCCTCCACCCCCGCGAAGTCCTTGAACTGGCTCGCGTGGCAGGCGAGGGCCTTGATCTTCAGATCGATCGTGTCGGAGATGTCGACCACGACCTCGGGGTTCTCCCACCACATCAAGTACACCTCGCGCACCTTGTGCGGCTCGAGCCCCTGCGCGATCAGCTCCGGGAAGGCCATGTGGTCGCGGGCGAGGGGATACACGCAGTCGAGCGCGATGCCGGCCACGGTGCGGTGGTCGCGGTGGGAGGCGCCCAGGTTCCTGGTGCGGTTCGGGTTCTGGATGATCAGCCGGTCCGGCCGGTGCCGCCGGATCGCGGCGGTCACCGCCATCCGGGTCTCGCGCGTGTCCTCGACCTCGCAGTCGGGAAACCCGAGGAAGTCCACCGTCTCCACCCCCAGCACCCGCGCGGCAGCGCGCTGCTCCTCCTCGCGGATCCGGGCGATGCGCTCCGGGGTCATGCTGCGGTCGCTCGAGCCCTTGTTGCCGTTGGTGACGATGCAGTAAGAAACGTGCTTGCCCTCGCGCACGAACTTGGCGACGGTCCCACCGGCTCCGAACTCGGAGTCGTCGGGGTGGGCGGTCACGACCAAGACGCGCTGGATGGGGACGGGCTGACTCGCATCGGGCATGAGAAGGGCTCCTTTCGTGATCGCTATGTTACCACCCCCGCTATAATGCGGCCGGTGAGCACCCGCTCGACCGGTGTCGTCCTGCTGTGGCTCCTGCTCGCCGGGTTCCTCGTCCTCGGCGCGCTGCCCAACCAGACGGCGTCGATCCGGCTCGGCGGTCTCTCCCTGCTCTGGTGGTACGGGGGGCTGCTCGCGCCGGCGCTGGGGACGCTCGTGGCGATCCGCTGGCTCGCCGATTCGCCGCCGCGCGACGAATGACGTCGATCTCCCGCGTCCTGGCCGGCTGGCTGACGCCGGTGGCGCTGCTGGCGGTGCCGGCCGCGCTGTGCGGCCGCGCCGCGGACGGCCTCTGGCTCGGGCTCACGTGGGCCCTCGTGCCGCTCATCGTCCTGGGTCTCCAGGCGGGACCCCGGCCGGGGCCGGCAGGCGGCGGCCGCGACGAGCGCGGGTCGCTCTTCCCGGTGGTGACGCTCCTCCTCACGGTGGGCGTCCTCCTCTGGGCGAACATCGCGCTCGCGGGCGACGTCGCGGTCTGGCTCCGCGCCCCGCGCTGGCAGGGCATCGTGGTCACCGCGGTCGCGGGCTGGCTGCTCACCGCGTGGCGCCCGCTGCGGCGGACCGCGCCGCTGCTGCTCTCGGTGGCCCTGGTGGCCGCGGTGGCGCCGCTCCTGCAAGTGGCCTGGGCGGTGGGGCTCGGCCCCATCGCGGCGTGGGACCGCGTGGCCACGCAGGCCGCGTTCCGGTTCCCGCCCGCGAGCCCCTGGGTGACGACGGGGCGAAGCCTCGCCACCGCGCACGGTCGCGCGCCGCTGGTCTTCGACGAGGTGCATCGCCTGACCGCACCGGCCGGCGGCACGCTGCGGGCACGCACCCTCGACGGCACCCGCCCGGCCGAGATCGAGTGGACGCTGACTCCGGGCCAGTCCGTCACGCTGCGCGCGGGTGACGAGCTGGTGCCCGGCGCGACGCTCCGCCTGCGCTTCGAGGCCGACAAGCGCGTGCCCGGCGCCCCCGCGTCGGGCATGGCGTGGGCCGAGGCCCCGCCGCGCCGATGGCTCGATCGAGTCGGCCTGCTCGTCACCCTGCTGGTGGGCGCGGCCGCGCTCCTCCGGGCCGGGCTGACCCTCCGCCTTCCGCGCCACGGCGCCGGCTTCGTCGCGGGCGGGCTGCTGGTGGCCTTCGCGTGGGCGCAGGCGTGGGCGGTGTACGCGGTGCTCCAGTCGCCCGATCTGTTCCTGGGCGGCGTCGCCCTGGAGCGGCTCCTCGAGCTGCCGGGCGCCGCGCTCTTCGCCGAGCCCTGGCGCCGCACGCTCCAGGCGTTCCTGCTGGTGGCCGGGCTCGCCGCGTTCCTCGCCTCGAGCGTGGCCCTGCGCGCGCGGCTGGGCGCGCTCGATCCGACCGGGGGCGGGGAGATCGGCAGCGACCCGGGCCTCTGGGCCGGCCTCTTCGGCGGCGCGGCCCTCGCGAGCCTCTGGCCGGTGGACCCGTGGGCTCTTACCCTGCTGGCCCTGGGCGGCGCGGGCTGCGCGCTCGGGCCCGCCGCGCTCTACCCGCCGCCTCCCGGCCGCGCGGCGCTCGCGACCACCGCGGGCGTCGTCGGGCTCCTGGTGTTCGCCACCTTCGCGGCGGCGCAGCTGCGCGGCACCGGCGGCGCGCTCCTCGGCACCGCGATCGGCTACCCGGCGCTGGTGGGCGCCCCCGCCGGAGCGCTCGTGCTCTGGCTCGGGCGCGGACGCGCGGGGTGACGGGAGCCGCGCGACTCGTCACCCCGACGCTCGCCGCCTGCCTGGGGATCACCGCGGGCGCCCACATCGCGGTCTACCTGCTGAACGCCACGCTGCCGCTGCACCTGGTCGCGCTCGGCGGGAGCAAGACGCAGGTGGGGCTGCTCTTCTCGGTCAGCGGGGTGGTCTCGATGCTGCTGCGCCCGCTCGTGGGCGGCTGGATCGATCGCTACGGCTTCCGCCCCGTGATGCTGCCGGGCGCGCTGGTCCTCGTGGCCACGCTCCTGATCCTGCCTCTGGCCGCGACCCCGGTGGCCTTCATCGCGCTCATGGGCGGCATCGGGCTCGGTAACGGGCTGATCTCGACCGGCGCCGGAGTGCTGGCCGCGCAGGCGAGCCCGCCGGCCCGGCGCGGAGAAGCGCTCGGCATCTACTACGTCGCCACCTCGCTCGCGTTCTCGGTGGGCCCGCCGCTCGGCTTCGCGCTCTACGCGAGCGGGGGCATGCGGTGGTGCTTCCTGGGTGCGGCCGCGATCGGGGTGGGCATCGGCCTGCTCATCCTGAGCCTGCGGGCGGCCGCGCCGATGGCCTCGGGGGCGCCGCCCTTCCGCTGGGTGAGCCGGCGCGCCCTGCCCGCGGCGGCCACCGTGATCGCGACGAACGTCGGCTACAGCTCGATCTACGCGTTCCTCCCGCTCTACGCGCTCGCCTCCGGTCTCGACGGCAACCTGGGCTGGTTCTACGCCCTGTTCTCGGCCTGCATCATCGTCGGGCGGCTGACCCTGAGTCGCTGCTCCGACCGGATCGGGCGGGCGCGCGTGATCGTGCCCGCGATCGCGGCGTCCGGGCTGAGCTACCTCGTGCTGGCCGTGCCGCCCCGTCCGGCCACGCTGGCCGCGGGAGCGGTCCTGCTGGGCGCGGGGGTGGCGCTCTTCTATCCGACGCTGCTCGCGCTGCTGGTCGACCGCACGCCGGAGGGCGAGCGCGGCTCGGCGATCGGGACGCTCTCCGGCTCCTTCGATCTCGGCAGCGTGGTCGGCTCCTTCCTGGTCGGCCTCACCGTCGAGCGCGCATCGTCATCCGCGGGGCCCGCGAGCACAACCTCAAGGGCATCGACGTCGAGATCCCCCGCGACCAGCTCGTCGTCATCACCGGGCTCTCCGGGTCGGGCAAGTCCTCGCTCGCCTTCGACACCATCTACGCGGAGGGCCAGCGCCGCTACGTCGAGTCGCTCTCGGCCTACGCGCGCCAGTTTCTCGAGCAGATGGAGAAGCCCGACGTCGACTCGATCGAGGGGCTCTCCCCCGCCATCTCCATCGAGCAGAAGACCACCTCGAAGAACCCGCGCTCGACGGTGGGCACCGTCACCGAGATCTACGACTACCTCCGCGTCCTCTTCGCGCGGGTGGGCACGCCGCACTGCCCCCAGTGCGGCAACGTGATCTCGGCCCAGACCGTGCAGCAGATGGTCGACCGGGTGATGACGCTGCCGGTGGGCAACCGCCTGGTGGTGCTGGCTCCGATCATCCGCGGACGCAAGGGCGAGTACCGCAAGCTCTTCTTCGACCTGCGCCGGCAGGGCTACGTCCGGGTGCGGGTCAACGGCCAGCTCCGGGAGCTGACCGAGGACATCGAGCTGGCGAAGACCAAGAAGCACACCATCGAGGTGGTGGTCGACCGCCTGATCGTGAAGGACACCCTCGGGGGACGGCTGGCCGACTCCCTCGAGACCGCCCTGCGCCTGAGCGACGGGATCGTGCAGGTGGAGGTGCCCGACGGGCCCGCGTTCATGTTCTCGGAGCGGCTCGCCTGCGCGGCGTGCGGCATCTCCTTCCCGGAGGTGTCGCCGCGGATGTTCTCGTTCAACAACCCGTACGGGGCGTGTCCGGAGTGCGGGGGCATCGGTACCCGCTACGAGATCGATCCCGACCGCGTGGTGCCGGACCAGAACAAGACCCTGGCCGGGGGCGCGCTCCTGCCCTGGGCCGGGCCGACCGCCTCCGGCATCTTCAAGCAGACCCTCCGGGTGCTCGCCAAGCGCCACGGGTTCGCCCTCGAGACGCCGTGGGCCAAGCTGCCGAAGAAGACCCGCGACGTGATCCTCTACGGCGAGCCGGACGACGGCTTCGAGGGCGTGGTGAAGCTGCTCGAGCGGCGCTACAAGGAGACCAGCTCCGAGGAGACCCGCGCGGAGGTCGAGCACTTCATGACCGAGCGGGCCTGCCCGACCTGCGGCGGCTCCCGGCTCCGCCCGGAGACGCTCTCGGTCAAGATCGCGGGCCGCTCCATCGCGGACGTGGTGCGCTTCCCGATCAAGGCGGCGCGCCAGTTCTTCGACACCCTCACGCTCAGCGAGCGCGAGATGGCGATCGCCCGCCGCGTGCTCAAGGAGATCCGCGAGCGGCTCGGCTTCCTCTCGCAGGTGGGGCTCGACTACCTGACGCTCGACCGGCCCGCCGCGACCCTGTCGGGCGGGGAAGGCCAGCGGATCCGTCTCGCCACCCAGATCGGCTCGAGCCTGGTCGGGGTGCTCTACATCCTCGACGAGCCGTCCATCGGCCTCCACCAGCGCGACAACGGGCGGCTGCTCGACACGCTCAAGCGCCTGCGCGACCTCGGCAACACGGTGCTGGTGGTCGAGCACGACGAGGAGACCATGCGGGCCGCCGACTACGTGGTGGACCTGGGTCCGGGCGCGGGGGAGCTGGGCGGGCACCTGGTGGCGGTGGGCACGCCGGACGAGGTGATGGCCAACCCGGACTCGCTCACCGGCCGGTTCCTGGCCAGGGTGGAGCGCATCGCCCCGCCCGAGATCCGGCGGAAGGCCAACGGCAAGTTCGTCACCATCCACAACCCGCGCGAGCACAACCTGAAGGGGATGAACGTCCGGATCCCGCTCGGGACGTTCACCGCGGTGACCGGCGTCTCCGGATCCGGGAAGTCGACCCTGGTCAACGACATCCTATATCGCGCGCTGGCCTCGATGCTCCACCGCGCGCAGGACCGGCCCGGCGCCCACGACCGCATCGAGGGCGCGCAGCACCTCGACAAGGTGATCGACATCGACCAGTCGCCGATCGGGCGGACGCCGCGGTCGAACCCGGCCACCTACACCGGGGTCTTCACCCTCATCCGCACGCTGCTCGCCCGCACGCCCGACGCGCGGATGCGCGGCTACCAGCCGGGGCGCTTCTCGTTCAACGTCAAGGGCGGGCGTTGCGAGGCCTGCCAGGGCGACGGGCTCGTGAAGATCGAGATGCACTTCCTGCCCGACGTGTACGTGACCTGCGAGGTCTGTCGCGGCAAGCGCTACAATCGCGAGACGCTCGAGGTGCGTTACAAGGGCAAGAACATCGCCGACATCCTGGACATGACGGTGGCGGAGGCGCTCACCTTCTTCGAGCCGGTGCCCTCGATCAAGCAGAAGCTCCAGACGCTGCACGACGTGGGGCTCGACTACATCCGCCTCGGGCAGGCCGCCACCACGCTATCCGGCGGCGAGGCCCAGCGCGTGAAGCTCGCCACCGAGCTGAGCCGGCGGGCCACCGGGCGCACGCTCTACATCCTCGACGAGCCCACCACCGGGCTGCACTTCGCCGATATCAGGCGCCTCCTGGAAGTTCTCAACCAGCTGGTGGACCAGGGCAACACGGTGGTGATCATCGAGCACAACATGGACGTGATCAAGACCGCGGACTGGATCGTGGACCTGGGGCCCGAGGGCGGCAACGAGGGCGGCAAGGTGATCGCGGCCGGCACCCCCGAGGAAGTCGCCCGCCAGGACAAATCCTTCACTGGCCAGTACCTCGCCAGGGCACTCAAGGCGGGCTGATGCTCGCAAAGGGTTGTCCGCGGACTGGGGGAGTGCGGGGGCCATTTCTGGGCCCCCGCAGCTGAAAAGCCTTGCGAAGAACCAAGATCGTCTGCACCATCGGCCCGGCGAGCAGCTCGCCGGAGGCCCTCGACCGGCTGGTGACGGCGGGCATGGACGTGGCCCGCCTGAACTTCTCCCACGGGACCCACGCCGAGCACGCCGAGGTGATCCGCGCCA
>WNFD01000191.1_pt1 | contig 110468 bp, 130 predicted proteins | sample 5400491 | NCBI WGS metagenome assembly WNFD01 (sample SAMN13153343, study PRJNA577476) | soil metagenome | isolation source: 120 cm saprolite under Douglas fir tree site 2 hole 2 replicate 2 | place: USA:California | collected 2015-04-18 | reverse complement strand
TTTTGGGCCCCATGCCCAGGACATACCGTAGAGCCTCGGGCGACTCGAATCGCCCGCGCCGCTCGCGCTCCTCGACGATGCGTTGGGCGAGCCCCGGTCCGACGCCGGGTAGCCGCGCCAGCTGGGCCGCGTCGGCGCGATTGACGTCGAGAGGCTCCAACGGAAGCACCGGCCCCGGATCCGGCGGTGGCGCGGTGGCCGGCGGCCCCGCCGCCGGTGGCGATCCCGGATGGGCGGCCGGGATGGGCCCCGGTGGCGGCGCGTGCGCCTCCGGAAGGAGCGGCCCCGGGGACTCCTCCCGGTCGAATCCCTCGAGGCGATCGGCCGCGTCGGGAAACCCCGCGCGCCATTCCCTCACCCCGAGGCCCACGAGCAACGTGAGCGCCAGCAGGCTCAGCACTCGGAGCTGCGGAGCGGTATACAGCACGCGCCCACCGTCCCATGACGCAGAGTCCGGGACTAGTGAGAGAGATTCGATACGGCCGGTTGGCGGCCCGTCGGGAGCATGCTAGAGTCGGCGCGACGCGACGGCTTCCGCATCCCGTAACCGGCCGGCGCATCGGCGGGCTCCTCGTCAGCGACTCAACCCGAGTGCTCGGAAACCTCGTCCGCCTGCTCGTCCTCGCCGCGCTTGCCGGTGCGTTCGCGCTCGTCCTCCTCTCCGCCCTGGGTCGGGTGGAGAGCCGCGCAACCGAACACCTCTGTGCAAGGGGACGATCGTGATCGTGACGGGCCCGAATGGCGCCCCGCTCGAGTGCCTGTGCGAGCAGGAGAAACGCGGTGCTTGCTTCGATCCCGGACCCTAGGTCGCGGAGTTTCCGCGGGCCAGGTCAGGCGAGGCCGAAGCCGTGGTGCCGGATGAACGGCCCGAAGTTGTGGCGCTCCGGCACGGAATACTGCCGCGCCTTGTCCTCCGACCATCCGTAGGGCTCCGAATACCCGAAGCGATCCGCGAAGCGCTGGCTCTCCTTCGGGGTCGCGTGCCGGGCCTCGCGCCGGGCGTCGTAGGCCGCGAGCTGCGCGGGCAGGTCGGCGTCGTCGTAGCGGTCGGTGTGCACGGTCACCGCGGGGGGCAGCCGCATGCTGGTCCACCCGGGCTGCAGGGGATAGCCCACGCAGAGCCCGGCCACCGGGAAGACGCCGGGCGGCAGCTCGAGCAGCGCGGCGAGCTTCTCGACGTGGTTGCGCACCACGCTGATCGGACAGCCGCCGAGCCCGAGCGCCTCCGCCGCGGTGATGAAGGCCTGCAGCACCAGCCCCGCGTCCACCGCCGCGTTCATGAACATGTCGAGCGTGTCGTTGGGGAAGGGACGCGCGCGCAGCTCGCTCACCCGGCGGATGCGGCGGTGGTCGCCGCAGAACACCATGAAGAGCGGGGCCTGCGCGATCCACGGCATGTCAGGGATCCACCCGCCGATGGTCGCCTGCTTCGCCCGATCCTTCACGAGCACGATCCCGACTTGCTGCAGATCCGACTTCGACGGCGCGGAGAGCGCGGCGGCCAGGGCCATCTCGAGCACGTCGTCCGGGATCGGATCGGGCTTGTAGCGGCGCTGCGTCCGGTGGGAGAGCAGCAGGGCGAGCGCGCCCTCCGCGGGCCGCCCGCGCCCGGCTTCGGTCGCCAGCCCGAAGCGCTCCTGGATCAGATCCGCGATCGTGCGGCTCACGGCGTGAGCGCCGCGCGGGTGATCGTCGTGGTCTCCCGGTTGTGCCACTCCGAGGCCGCGAAAGCTTCGTTGATCTGCTCGAGCGGGTACTTGTGCGAGAGGATGCGGCTCCACGGCCGGCTCTCGCGCGTCCGCACCAGGAAGTCGAGCGCGCGCGGGATCACCCACGGGTCGTACTGGATCACGCCCACGATCTTCTTGGAGCCCCAGACGAGCAGCGACGGCTCGAGCTCGATCTTGGCCCCGCGGCTGATCGTGCCGATCTCGAGGTAGGTGCCGCCCGAGCGCAGCATCTCGATGCCCTCGGGGATCACCGCCGGGAAGCCCACCAGGTCGCAGGCCACGTCCGCGCCCACCCCGCCCGTCCACTGGCGCACCAGCTTCACGCGCTCGCGCCGGTCGGTCACTTCCTTCACGTTGATCGTGTGGTCCGCCCCGAAGGCCCGGGCCAGCTCGAGGCGGCCGGGGATCTGGTCCACCACGATCACGGTGTGCGCGCCCATGTCCTTGGCCACCGCGGCCGCCTGGATGCCGAGGCCGCCCGCGCCCTGGATGACCACCGAGTCGCCCTGGCGGAGCCCGGCCACGTGCAGGCCGTAGAGGACCTGGGAGAGCGCGCAGTTCACGCCCGCCACCGCCTCGTCGGCCAGCGAATCCGGCACCACGAAGATTTCCCCGCGCGGGCGCAGGTAATAGTGGTCGGCGAAGGCGCCGTGCAGGTGCGGGAAGGCGCTCGGGCCGAGCGGCCGCTCGAGCTTGTTGGGACAGGCCGCGGGCTCCTGGTGGAGACACGCGTAGCAGCGTCCGCACGGGTAGAAGTAGGTGTAGGCGACGCGGTCGCCTTCCTTGAGCGGGCGGCCCAGCGAGTCGGTCTTGATCTTTGCGCCGAGGCGGGCCACGCGCCCGGTCATCTCGTGGCCGAAGATCCAGCCGTCGTCGGGCAGGCGCAGCGGCGCGTCGCCGCGCCAGAAGTGGAGATCGGAGCCGCAAATGTTGGCGTGGGTGACGCGAATCAGCACGCCCTCCGGCTCGACCTCCGGGATCGGCACCTGCCGGATCTCGAAGGGCTTGCCGGGCCCGAAGAAGACGGCGGCGCGCGCGGTGGCGGCCACGGTCAGACGCCTCGCTCGGCGCCGAGCGCGAAGACGTCGTGCAGCGCGCGCACCGCGAGCTCGGTGTACTTGTCCTCGATGACGCAGGAGACCGCGATCTCGGAGGTGGAGATCATCTGGATATTGATGCCCTCGGCGGACAGGGTCTCGAACATGCGGCCCGCGACGCCCGCGTGGCTGCGCATGCCCACCCCCACGACGGAGACCTTGGCCACCCGGTCGTCCGCGGTGACGCCCTCCGCCCCGATCTCGCGGGCGATGGAGCCGAGCACGGTCTCCGCCCGCGTGCGGTCGGCGCGGGGCAGGGTGAAGGAGATGTCGGTGAGGCCGTCGCGGCTGATGTTCTGCACGATCATGTCCACCACGATGTTCTGAGCGCCCAGACCTCCGAACACGCGCGAGGCGATGCCGGGTCGGTCGGGCACGCGCAGGATCGACACCTTGGCCTGGTCCCGGTCGTGGGTGATGCCGGTCACCACCACGTCTTCCATGCTGTCATCCTCCCTCGTCACGAGCGTGCCCGGGTCCGGCTTGAAGGTGGAGCGGACGTGAACCGGCACGTTGTGCTTCTTGGCGAACTCGACCGAGCGGCCCTGGAGCACCTTGGCTCCGAGCGCGGCCATCTCGAGCATCTCGTCGTAGGAAATGCGCGGCAGCTTGCGCGCGTCGGGCACCACGTTGGGATCGGCGGTGTAGACGCCGTCCACGTCGGTGAAGATCTCGCACACGTCCGCCTTGAGCGCGGCGGCCAGGGCCACCCCGGTGAGGTCGGAGCCGCCGCGGCCGAGGGTGGTGATGTCGCCCGCTTCGGTGGTGCCCTGGAAGCCCGCGACCACCGCGACGCGGCCCGCGTCGAGCGCGGCGTGGATGCGCTCGGCGGTGATGCGCTTGATTCGGGCGCGCGTGTGGCCGGCGTCGGTGATCATGCCCACCTGCGGCCCGGTGAACGAGCAGGCGGGATGGCCGAGCGACTGGAGCGCCATCGCGAGGAGCCCGATCGTGACCTGCTCGCCAGTGGAGAGGATCATGTCCATCTCGCGCGGATCCGGCGTGGACGTGATCGCGGCGGCGAGCGCGAGGAGGCCGTCGGTGGTCTTGCCCATCGCGGAGACCACGACGACCACGCGATGCCCGAGGCGGGCGGACTCCGCCACGCGCCGGGCCACGTTCTTGATCTTCTCGGCATCGGCCACGGAGGAGCCGCCGTACTTCTGGACGATCAGCAGGCCCATGAGAGGGCCATCCTACACGACGCCCGCGCGGAGTGTAAAGCCGCGGCCACCCTCAGCGCGGCCGGCGCCCGGGGCCGCCGTCGTCCCGCGGGGGCCTGATCTCGCGCGGGGCCGCCGGCCGGCGCTGGCGCATCTGCTCGCGGGCCTGCTGGCGCTGCTCGGGCGTCATGGTGCGCCACCGCTCGAGGTTCCGGTCCCATCGCTCGCGCTCCTCCGGCGGGAGCGACCGGTAGCGCTCGTAGCGCTGCTGGATCTGCTGCTGCCGGTCCGGCGGGAGCTGCTGGTAGCGCTCGTAGGCGCGCTCGAGCTCCCGCTTGCGGTCGCCGGGAAGCTGGTTCCAGCGCTGGAAGTCCTGCATGATCCGCGCGCGCTCGCCGGGCGGCATCTGGCGGAAGCGCTGGAGGTTCTGCCGTGCGCTCTGGCGGTCCTCGGGCGAGAGGCCCTTCCAGTGGCGGTAGTTCTCGAGCGCGCGCTCCCGCTGCTCGGGCGTCATGCCGCGCCAGCGCTCCAGGTTACGCTCGGCGGCCGCGCGCTCCTCCGGCGACAGCCGCTCGAGGCCCTGGATGGGCCCGCCCGCGGACGGCGGAGGGGAAGGGGGAGGGAGCGGGGGCGGCGCCTGGGCGAAGGCGGTGGCGGCGAGCCACATCACCGAGCCCACGAGCGCGATCAGGCGGATCATCCGACGGTGGAGTGGGCGACGGTGGAGTGGGCGGCGGTGGAGTGGGCCGCGGTGGTGCGGGGTCACTTCACGCTCCGGGTGGCCGGTGGGGGCGCCGGGGACGACGCGGGCCCCGGCCCGCTCGCGGCCTCCTGCGCCCGCTCGCTCTCGAGCATGCGGAGCCGCTCGAAGAAGCGCATGCGGCGCGCCACCTCGCGGTCGCGCGCGTAGTCCGGGCTGCTCAGCAGGTCGAGGTCTCTCAGCATCTCCGCATCCACCGCCTCCGACGCGCCCGCGCGGCCGCCGCGCTCGGTCGCGTTCGCTTCGCTCGCGCCCGCCAGCGCCAGCACCGCGAGGCCGACGGGCCAGATCCATGGGGTCACCGCTCAGCTCTTCTGGGGCTCCGGCAGCTCGTCCAGCTCGCCGATCACGTTGAAGTCCTCGAGCAGGTCGAGCTGCTGGACCACGTCGAGCCGCGCGATCATGTCGAGCTGGCTCGCCAGGATGGTGTTGTCCAGCGCGAGCGGATCGGGTGCGCCGGGCGAGCGCACTCCGCCGGGGAGCCCGGCCATCACCAGCACCGCCACCAGGCCCGCCGCCACCAGGGCGGGCATGGGCCTCACGAGCCACCACCAGAGTGCGCCGGCCCGGGAGCTCCGGCGCTCGAGCCGCTCCCGCAGCTCCGCGCGATAGGCGCCCCAGTGGATCGGGGGCGGGGCCGGGGCGGTCCGGGCCAGCTCCGTCATCAGCCCGGCGAAGCGGTCACGCGAGGCCCGGCAGTCGCCGCACGCGGCCAGGTGGGCGTCCACCCGGGCCCGCTCGGCCGGGTCGAGGTCGCCGCGTACGTGATCGAACAGCCACTCGTCCACGTGTACGTCTTTCATCCCTCGTCTCCGAGCCTCCGCCTGAGCGTGGAGAGCGCGCGGTGCAGGTGCACCCGCACGGTGGCCTCCGACACGTTCAGCACGGCGGCGATGTCCTTGGTCGCGAGCCCCTCGCGGCACGACAGCGTCACCGCCGCGCGCTGCTGGGGCGACAGCTCTTCCACCAGCGCCCACACCTGGCTCATGCGCCGCTCCGTGTGCAGGCCCTCGACCGGGTCCACGAAGGGCGCGGGCGCCTGCTCCACCGGGTCCGGCTCGTCGGGGGCGGCGGCGCGCTGATCGCGCCAGCCGACGAGCCGCCGCCAGCCGCGCCGGCGCCGCTGCTGGTCCAGGCAGCAATTGACCAGGATCCGGTAGAACCACGTCGAGAACTTCGACTGTCCCGCGAACGAACCGGCCGATTCGTGAAGCCGGATGAACGCCTCCTGCGAGCAATCCCGGGCGTCCTCGCGATCGCGCAGCACCGACCAGGCGATCCGGTAGGCCCGCTCCTGGTAGCGCTCCACCAGGAGATCGAAGGCTCCCGGTGTTCGCTCCGCCACCGCGCGACACAACTGTTCATCGCTCGACTCCACGGGCGCCTCTCGCCCTGATTTTCCCACACGCGCGCACGCGGCATCAATATCCGGCTCGAGCGCGTCGCGGCTGTCCCGCGCTGCTCCGACTACCGCCCGCGCCTGTCCGCGACGTCCCGGCGCAGCTCGCGCCGGTCCTGGCGCAGGTCGCGCACGTCCTGCCGCCGGTCCCGCTTGTCACGGAGCAGCTCCCGCCGATCCTCCCGGCGGTCCTGGTAGTCGCCGTGCAGCTCTCGCCGATCGCCGCGCAGCTCCTGCCGGGCATCTCGTACCGCCTGCGGGTCGCCCGACCGGTACGCCTCGCGTAGCTCCCGCCGGTCGCCGCGCAGCTCGCGCCGACCGCGGTGGATCTCGCGCGCATCGCTCCGGAGCTCGCGCCGGTCCCCGCGAATCTCTCGGGTGTCGTGCCGAATCTCCCGCCGATCCTGGCGCAGCTCCTGCCGATCCTGATGCAGGTCCCGGATGTCGTTGCGGATCTCCTGCGCCGACGCCCCCGTTCCCAGCAGCCCCACCGTGATGCCCGCGGCCGTGACTGCGAGGGCCCGTCCTATCCAGCGAGAGTGCCGGATCATCGATGTATCCTCCAGGTTCCACAGGGATTTTCGAATCCGGCCCCCGGGGCGCTGCCTTCACCGGATGAGACGCGGAGGGGGGGCCTGACGTTTACAGGGACCGGGGGCGCCTAATCTTTCCGGGGGTGCTTCTCTAGGCTCGGGGTATGCGATTCGGCGTGGGGGTGCTCGCTCTGCTGGTGGCCGCGACGGTGCCCGCGCTGCTCTTCGCGGGCGCGACGACCCTGCGCGGTCTCGGCTGGCTCGTCGTGCTGGCGGTGGGCGCGGTGCTGCTCATCGATCTGGGCGACCGGCTCACCGAATGGGTCGAGCGGCGCCGGTGGGGCCGGCTCGCCCGGCTCCGCCTGGACCGCTACCCCTCCGACGAGACGCCCTGAGACCCCGCGCGCGCTGCGTCGGTCAGGCTGACGTGCTCCAGCAGCAGGCACACCAGTCCGACGGCGGTGATCGGGAAGAACTGCGAGGCGTGAAACAGTAGGGAGAAGGACAGGGCCTCCGCGCGCGGTACCGCGAAGAGAGCCAGCGCCAGCACCGTCGCCGCCTGGATGACGCCCACGAAGCCGGGGCTCGACGGCAGGCTCACCCCCAGCCCGAGGAAGGCCAGCACGACCCAGGACGCGACCAGCGGGAGGTCCAGGTGGGCCGCGTGCATCGCGGTCCACACCGATAGCGCGAGGAATAACCAGATGGCCACCGAGCTCAGGGCGAGCGGGATCGCGTGGCGGGGCGCCCGGATGCCGCGGAGCCCCTCGGTCATCGTCCCGAGCAGCGCGATCAGCCGCCGCTCGAGCCACCCGACCCGATGGAAGATCGTCTCGATCAGCACCCGGCACACCCCGGGCGCGACGGCGATCATCACGAGCACCAGCAGGGCGGCCAGGTCCACGGCCAGGAGGATCGCGATGGACCAGCGCATCTCGGTCGTTACCGGCACCATGAACAGCAGCCCCGCCACGATCAGGCCGAGCGCGAGACCGTCCAGCACCCGCTCCACCACCACCGTGGCGAAGGTGGTCCAGAATCGCGGGCCGTGCCGGGAGGCCACGTAGATCCGCACCACCTCCCCGGCGCGGAGGGGTAGCAGGTTATTGCCCATGTAGCCGATGAGCAGCGACCGGAAGAGATGGCTCGGGCGCGAGCCCGGTGGGAAGAGATAGGCCCAGCGCCAGGCCCGGGCCCATATGGAGGCGAAGGCGAGCACGACGCTGAGCGCGAGGAAGGTCCAGAGGGTCTCGCGTAGCCGCGCGGCGATGACGCCCAGGTCCACGTCCCAGAAGCAGTAGACGAGGAGGCCCGCGCTCACCGCCAGGCCCAGGAGGATCTTCGCCAGCCGTCGCCACGACGGCATGTAAGGGCGGCTCAGCGCCCCCGCGCGCCCGCGGTCATGCCTCCACCCGGATCATGGTCGTGCGCCCGGCCACCACCGGCAGCTTGTCGATGGCGGCGAGCGCCGCCCGCATGTCCCGCTCCCTCGCCTCGTGCGTCATCATGACCACCGGCACCGCCTCGGTTCGCGCGCGCTCCTTCTGGAGCACGGAGACCAGGGAGATCTCGTGCCCGCCCAGGATGCCCGCCACCTGCGCGAGCACGCCGGGCCGGTCCATGGCCATCACGCGCAGGTAGTAGGCCGAGCGGATGTCGTCCATCGGCCGGAGCGGCAGGGGGTTCCGGCCGATCGACGGGAGATCGATGTCGAGCGCCGGGATGCCGTGGGCCACCCGCCGCGCGATCTCGAGCGCGTCGGACCAGATCGCGGACGCGGTGGGGAGCTGGCCGGCGCCGCGGCCGTAGAACATGAGGTTGCCCACGTTGTCGCCGGTCACGAACACGGCGTTGAACACGCCGGAGACCGCGGCGAGCGGGGAACCGGCCGGGATCAACGTGGGGTTAACCCGGGTTTCTAGAGCGCCCTCCGAAGCCTTGGCGATCGCGAGCAGCTTGATGCGGTAGCCGAGCTCGGTCGCGTTGACCACGTCCTGCTGGGTCACCGCGGTGATGCCCTCGGTGTAGATGTCCTTGAGATCCACCGTGGTGCGGAAGGCCAGGGTGGCCAGGATCTGCAGCTTGTGGGCGGAGTCGAGGCCCTCGATGTCGAGGGTGGGATCGGCCTCCGCGTAGCCGAGGCCCTGCGCCTCCTTCAGGACCTCGCCGAAGTCCCGTCCCTCGTCGGTCATCTTGGACAGGATGTAGTTGCAGGTGCCGTTGACGATGCCGAAGGTGGACAGGATCCGGTTCGCGGGCAGCCCGTCCTTGACCGCGCGGATGAGCGGGATGCCGCCCGCCACCGCCGCCTCGAAGCCGAGCATCACCCCGCGCCGCCGCGCCTCCGCGAACAGCTCGGCCCCGTGGTGGGCGAGGAGCGCCTTGTTGGCGGTGACCACGTGCTTGCCCGCCGCGAGGGCCCGGAGGATGAAGGTACGCGCGGGCTCGAGCCCGCCGATCAGCTCGATGACGATCTGCACCGAGGGGTCGTCGATGGCCTGGTTGGCGTCGCCGCCCAGCGGCAGGCGGGCCAGGTCGATGCCGTCGCGCGGTCGCGTGAGGTCGGCGTCGACGACGCGCCCGAGGGCGAGCCGGCAGCCGGCGCGCTCGGCCATCTCGGCCCCGTGACTCTGGAGCACCTTGACCACGCCGCAGCCGACGGTGCCCAGGCCTAGGAGGGCGATCTTGATCTCGTTCATGGGTCCATGGGGGGCCGCGCGGGCCGGGTGACGCCGTGAGCGGCGTCTTGCCGGGCGCGCTACCGGCCGGTCAGGGTCTTGAGGCCGCGCAGGGCCTGCCGGATGCGCTGCTCGTTCTCGACGAGCGCGAACCGGACGTGGCCGTCCCCGTACTCGCCGAAGCCGATCCCCGGGGAGACCGCCACCTTGCATTCCTGGATGAGCAGCTTGGAGAACTCGAGCGAGCCCATGTTGCGGAATTCCTCGGGGATGGGCGCCCAGACGAACATGGTCCCCTTGGGCTTGGGCACGCACCAGCCGAGCTTGTTGAGGCCGTCCACCAGCACGTCGCGGCGCTTGCGGTGCAGCTCCACGATGTCGCTCACGCAGCCCTGGGGGCCTTCCAGCGCGATGATCGCGGCGATCTGGATGGGCTGGAAGGCGCCGTAGTCGAGATAGGACTTGATGCGGGCCAGCGCGTGGATCATCCTCGAGTTGCCGCACACGAAGCCCACCCGCCAGCCCGGCATGTTGTAGGACTTCGACAGCGAGAAGATCTCGACGCCCACGTCCTTGGCCCCCGGGACTTCCAGGAACGACGGAGCCTTGTATCCGTCGAAGGTGAAGTCGGCGTAGGCGAAGTCGTGCACCACCATGAGGTGATGCTCCCGCGCGAAGTCCACCACCTTGACGAAGAAGTCGCGGTCCACGCAGAGGGTGGTCGGGTTGTGCGGGAAGGACAGGATCAGGAGCTTGGCCTTGGGCCAGGCGAGCTTGGCCGTTTCCTGGAGCCGGGCGAAGAAGTCGTCGCCCGGGACCAGCGGGACCGAGCGCAGGTCGCCGTCCGCGATGACCACCGAGTAGGAGTGGATCGGGTAGGTGGGGTTCGGGACCAGGGCCCCGTCGCCCGGCTGGAGCACCGCCAGGGCCAGGTGGGCCATGCCCTCCTTGGCGCCGATGGTGGCGATGGCCTCGGTCTCCGGATCCAGGTCCACCCCGTAGCGGGTCCGGTACCAGGTGGTGACCGCCTTCCGGAGCCGGGTGATCCCCTTGGAGGCCGAGTAGCGGTGGTTGCGCGGATTGCGGGCCGCCTCCACCAGCTTGTCGACGATGTGCTTGGGGGTCTCCTGGTCGGGGTTGCCCATGCCGAGGTCGATGACGTCCTCGCCACGGGCTCGCGCCTTGGACTTCAGGTCGTTGACGATCGCGAAGACGTAAGGGGGGAGCCGCTTGATCCGGTAGAACTCATCCATGGGTCTTCTCCCGGGGGATTTGGACCAGGAGTTCGATCATACTGTGGGGCGCTCTGGAGTGTCAACAAAGGCGCGGAGATAGAGCGCACCCCGGACGCGCTCCCGCGGCCCAGGCCGGGGGGTTGACACCCCTTGAATTGGCGTGCTAGAAGAAACCCTGCCGGGCGAAACTGTAACCAGCATCCACCCTTCCAACGCGTTCCGTAGTCCGGTAGGACGAGGCAGTCCAGCACGAGGGGACAAGTCTTATGTTCAGACGAAGAGGGAAGAGCCCGCGACGAAGCGAGCTGACGGCCTTCATCGACGAGGGGTCGGAGATCGAAGGCCGCTACACGTTCCGCGGCACCGTGATGCTGAACGGTAAGTTCAAGGGCGAGATCAGCTCCGACGACACCCTGATCATCGGGGAGCGCGCGGTCCTCCAGGCCGATGTCCGGGCGGGCCGCCTGGTGGTGAACGGGGAAGTCACCGGCAACCTGCGGGCCATGGAGCGGATCGACCTGAAGCGGACGGCGCGGGTCTACGGTGACGTGGAGGCCCCCGTGGTGGTGCTCGAGGAGGGGGTCCTGTTCGAGGGGCACTGCCGTATGGCCAAGCCGAGCCCGGTGGCGGAGGTGCCGCCCCGGGACCTAGCCCCAGCGCGGGATCTGGCTGTAGTCCCGCTCAAGCGCTGACCGGACGATGCCCAAGCCCAAACAGTTCAACCTGTTGATGGTCCGGGACGACGGCAGCCGCGTGCTGCGGCTCTCGGTGCCCGGTTGGGCGGTGGGCGTCGTCGTCGGCGGGCTGGCCCTCACCATCCTCGGGCTCGCGTTCATCTATCCCGACTACGTCTCTCTCCGCCACCAGCGCGGCACCTTCGCGGCCTTGAGCGAGCGCCTGCACATCCAGCAGGGGCTCCTCGACGCCTCCCACTCGCGGCTGCGCGAGATTCGCGGGGAGATCGATAGCTGGCGGGATCTACACGCCAAGATCTGGGAGCCCTTCGGGCCCGAGGCCGCCCCGGCCAAGCGCGGCATCGGCGGGAAGACGGGGGAGCAGCCCGCCCGGGCGCCGGTCAAGGAGGAGATGGACCGTCTGCTGGGCATCGTCCGAGAGGAGGGCGAGTCCATCCGGACGCTCGAGCGCTTCCTCGGCCGGGCCAGCCGTGTGCTCGCCTCCCTGCCATCGCGGTGGCCGGTGCGCGGGCCGGTGAACTCCGACTTCGGTCAGCGCCGCTCGCCGTGGGCCCCCAATTCGGAGTTCCACAGCGGCATCGACATCGGAGCCCCCATCGGGACGTCGGTGAAGGCGCCGGCTCCCGGCGTGGTGATCTTCGCGGGCCAGCACGCGGAATACGGCGTCACCCTCGTCATCGACCACGGCAACGACACCAAGTCGCTCTACGGCCACCTGTCCAGGCTCAACGTGGCGATGGAGCACGCGGTCAAGCGGGGCGAGACGGTGGCGCTGACCGGCAATACGGGCCGCTCCTCCGGTCCGCACCTGCACTACGAGATCCAGGTCAAGGGCCAGCCGGTGAACCCCCACAGCTACATCTGGGAGGAGTCGGGCCCGGCCGTCGCCAAGTCCGCCCGCTGAGGGCGGGCCGCGGGCCGTCAGGCCCCGCGGTGTTTCTGCAAGAACTCCAGGCAGGTTCCGTTGAAGAGCGAAGCTTGCTCGATGAAGTGCAGGTGGCCCGCGTCCTCGATCGTGGCCAGCTCCGAGCCGGGGATGCGCGCGTGCAGGTCGCGCGAGGACACCGGGGGAACCAGGATGTCCTCGGTGCCGGTGGTGATCAGGGTCGGGACCCGGATCTCGCCGAGGCGCGCGGCGGTGTCGTGACCCCGGATCGCGTCGGCCTGGCGCGAGAGGCCCTCGAGCCCGATCGGGTAGGGATACGCCAGCGCCCGCTCGATCCAGAAGCGGATGAACTCGGGACGCTCGACCATGGTCTTCCGGCAGAGGATCCAGGGCATGGCGGCCCGCACGTTCTCCTCGCGATCGCCGCGCGCCTTCACCGCGAGGAGGGTGTCGATCAGGAAGCCGCCGTAGGCGTCGACACCCGCGGTCGTGCAGTGCAGCCCGAGCGTGCGCACGCGGTCCGGGTGACGCAGGGCCAGCTCCTGCGCGATCATGCCGCCCATCGAGGCGCCGCAGATGTGCGCGCGGCGGATCTCGAGCGCGTCCATCAGCCCGACCACGTCCACGGCCATCCCGGGGATCGTGTAGGGCGCTTCCGGCACGTCGCTCTGGCCGGCGCCCCGGTTGTCGAGCGCGATCACGCGATGCTCGGCCGCGAAGGCGGGCGCCTGCAGCGCCCACGCGGTGTGGTCACCACCCCAGCCCATGATGAGCACGAGCGGCGGGGCGTCGGGCGCGCCGGTCTCCTGGTAGAAGAGGCGGACCCCGTTGACCTGGGCGTGGGGCACGGTGGTCAGGGCGCGACGGCGGCGAGGAGCTCGTCGAGCTCGGTCTGCGTGGCCGCGTCCAGCGCGGGCGCGGGTGGCCGCACCAGCGCGGAGGCGATCCAGCCGCGGCGGCGCAGGATCTCCTTGCGGATGCCCACCGCGGTGCCGGGCGTGGCGCCCGGCTGGCTCTCGTAGCGGATCAGGGGGAGCCAGCGGTAGAAGAGGGCGCGCGCCTCGTCGCGCCGGCCGGCCACGAAGTGCTCGCGGATGGCGCGGAGGGCCTCGGGGTAGGGGAAGCCGGTCATGGCCCCGTCGGCTCCGCGGGAGAGCTCCTCGAAGAAGTAGACGCCGCCGAGGCCGCCGAAGATCGCCACCCGATCGCCGAAGAGCGCGCGCAGGCGCGTGATCTTGGGCAGCGTCGGGGGCTCCTCGAGCTTCACCGCCTGGATCTGCGCGATCTCGGCGCACACCTGGGCGATGAAGGGCGCCGGCATGTTGACCTGGGTGGTGACCGGCTCGTCCTGCAGCACGATCGGCAGCCCGGTGACCGCGGCGACTATGCGATAGTGCTCCGCCACCGCATCGAGGTTCTTGAGCCCGGTGGGTGGCGCCACCATGAGCGCGTCGGCGCCGTGGTCGCGCGCCATGCGCGCGAAGGCGGTGGCCAGGTGCGTGCCGGAGGCCGAGACGCCCACCGCGACCGGCACGCGGCCGCGGGTCTCCTTGACCACCGTCTCCACCACCCGGCGCCGCTCCTCGTCGGTGAGACGGTGGGCCTCACCCGCGATGCCGAGGATGGTGAGGCCGTTCACCCCGGTAGAGAGCACGGACTCGATCAGGCGGGGGTAGCCGGTGGTGTCGAGCGCCCCGTCCTCGCGGAACGGTGTCGCGAGGATGTGGAAGATGCCGGCCCAGGCGATCACGATCGAAGACCCCTCACCATCGGTGACCCCTCACCCTGCCCTCTCCCCAGAGGGGAGAGGGTAAGAGGGTTAGGCCCTCACCTGGCACGCCACCCAGTGGCCCGGGGAGATCTCCTTCAGCACCTGCTCGTTCTCGGAGCAGGAGGGGATGCGGACCGGGCAGCGGGTGTGGAAGCGACAGCCCGACGGGGGCTTGATCGGGCTCGGCACGTCGCCCTCGAGCAGGATGCGCTTGCGCTTGACCGCTGGATCGGGGATCGGCACCGCGGAGAGGAGCGCCTCGGTGTAGGGGTGCTTCGGATTGGTGTAGAGCTCCTTGGCGGGGGCGATCTCGACGATCTTGCCGAGGTACATCACGGCCACGCGCGTGGAGATGTGCTCGACCACCGAGAGGTCGTGGGCGATGAAGAGATAGGTCAGGTTGAACTGCTTCTGGAGGTCCTCCAGCAGGTTGATGACCTGGGCCTGGATGGACACGTCCAGCGCGGAGACCGGCTCGTCGGCCACGATCAGCTTGGGGCTCACCGCGAGGGCCCGCGCGATGCCGATGCGCTGGCGCTGGCCCCCCGAGAACTCGTGCGGGTAGCGGCGCAGGTGGTCCGCGTTGAGGCCCACCGTCTCGAGCAGGTGCACGACCCGCTCGTCGCGCTCGCGCTTGCTCTTGGCCAGCTTGTGGATCACCAGCGCCTCGCCGATGATCGAGCCGACCGTCATGCGCGGGTTCAGCGACGCGTAGGGGTCCTGGAAGATGATCTGCATGTCGCGCCGCAGGTGACGCAGCGAGCGCTTGTCGAGCGTCGTCACGTTCTTGTCCTCGAACCACACCTCGCCCGCGGTGGGCTCGATCAGACGCAGGATGCAGCGGCCGGTGGTGGACTTGCCGCAGCCCGACTCGCCCACCAGCCCGAGCGTCTCGCCCTTCAGGATCTCGAAGCTCACGTCGTCGACCGCGTGCACCCGCGCGACTTCGCGGGAGAACAGGCCGCCGCGGATCGGGAAGTACTTCTTGAGGTTCTTGATGCGAAGGAGTGCGGTCTCAGGCATGGGCGGCCTCTAGTAGAGCCAGCAGGACACTTTGTGCCCCGGCTTGACTTCCTTGAGCACGGGATCCTTCTCGGTGCAGACCGACTTGACGAACGGGCAGCGCGGTGCGAACCGGCACCCGGGAGCGATCTCGCCTCTGAGCGTCGGCACCGTGCCCGGGATGGTCTCGAGCCGACGCCGCGCGGTGGCGGCGAGGTCGATGCGCGGGATCGACCGCAGCAGGCCCTGGGTGTAGGGGTGCAGCGGCTCCTTGAAGAGGTCGGCGACCGGCGCCTCCTCCGCCACCTTGGCCGCGTACATCACGACCACCCGCTGGGCGGTCTCCGCGATGACGCCCATGTCGTGGGTGATGAGCATGACCGCCATGTGGAGCTTCGCCTTCAGCTCGTTGAGTAGCTCGAGGATCTGGGCCTGGATGGTGACGTCGAGCGCGGTGGTGGGCTCGTCGGCGATCAATAGATTTGGGTTGCAGGAGAGCGCCATCGCGATCATGATCCGCTGCCGCATGCCGCCCGAGAGCTGGTGCGGGTACTCCTTCACGCGGCGCTCCGCGTTGGGGATGTGCACCAGCTTCAGCATGTCCACCGTCTTGGCCATGGCCTCGCGGCGCCCGAGCCCCTCGTGGAGGCGGATGGCCTCCGCGATCTGCTCCCCGCAGGTGAACACGGGATTGAGCGAGGTCATGGGCTCCTGGAAGATCATGGAGATCTCCTTGCCGCGGATCTTGCGCATCTTATTGGCGGCCAGGGTCACCAGGTTGGTCCCGTTGTAGTTGATCTCCCCCTCGACGATGCGCCCGGGCGGCTGGGGGATGAGCTTCATGATGCTGAGCGCGGTCACCGACTTGCCGCAGCCCGACTCGCCGACGACCCCCAGCGTCTCCCCCTTCTCGATGTAGAGGTCGACGCCATCGACGGCCCGCACGACGCCTTCATCGGTGAAGAAGTAGGTCTTGAGGTTCTTGACGTCCAGCAGGCGCTCGGCCATAGGGTGCGGCCTCCTCTGGGGTGCGGGCGCTACCAGCCCGCCGTGATCTCGCGGAAGGCCTCGAGGGCCCGCTCGATGTCGTCGGCGTCGATGTCCTTGTGGGTCACGCAGCGGATGGTGCCGGGGCCGGTCTGGTGGATCTTCACCTTGCGGGCCAGGCAGCCGGTGACCAGCTCGGCGGCGCCGCCGTCCTTGTCCACCCGGAAGATGACGATATTGGTCTGCACGGTGGCCAGGTCCAGCCGCACGCGGGGCAGGCGACTCACGCCCTCGGCCAGGCGGCGGCAGTTGACGTGGTCCTCGGCCAGCCGGTCCACCATGGAGTCGAGCGCGACGAGCCCGGCCGCGGCCAGCACGCCCACCTGGCGCATGCCGCCGCCCAGCATCTTCCGCACCCGCCGGGCGCGCGTCACGAGCTCGCGCGAGCCGCACACGAGCGAGCCCACCGGGGCGCCGAGGCCCTTGGAGAGGCAGAAGGTGAGCGAGTCGACCGGGCGCGCGAAGTCGGCGACGGGCCGCGCCAGCGCGACCGCCGCGTTGAAGACCCGCGCGCCGTCGAGGTGCACCGGTACGCCCGCCGCGTGGGCGGCCGCGGCCACCGCCTCGATCTCCTCGGGCGTGCAGTAGGTGCCGCCGTGGCGGTTGTGGGTGTTCTCGACCGCGACCAGCCCGGTCATCGGGATGTGGATATTGTTCGGCCGGATGTGCTCGCGCACCTGCTCCGGCGTCAGGAAGCCGCGCGCGGTCTTGACCGGAAGGGTCTGCACGCCGCCGAAGACGGCCGCCCCCGCGCCCTCGTAGTTGAAGATGTGGGAGTCGGCGTCCAGCACCATCTCCTGGCCCGCGCGGGTCTGGGCGAGGACGGAGACCAGGTTGCCCTGGGTCCCGGAGGAGACGAACAGGGCGGCCTCCTTGCCGGTGCGCCGGGCCGCGGTGTCCTCCAGCCGGCGGACCGTCGGATCCTCTTCCCAGACGTCATCGCCCACCTCGGCGCGAGCCATGGCATCGCGCATCGCCTGGGTGGGGAGGGTGAGGGTATCCGATCGGAGATCGACGACGTCGTGCATGACCTACCTCGTGGCGGCCTGGAGGCGTTGCGCCGCGCGCTTGCCCCACTCCGTGTAAGGGTACTCATCGGCCAGTTGCCGGTACAAGCGCTGGGAGTCCTCCGCCCGTCCGTCGCCGGAATATACCTCACCCAGCCGGAACAGCGCCTCCGGGATCACGAGGGTGCGCGGATACTCCTTGACGACCTTCTCCAGCCGCTGGCGCGCCGCCCCCGGATTGCCCTGGTTGATGTAGTAGGCGGCGACCCACAGCTCCTTCTGGGCCAGGCGGCCCCGGCAGATGTCGATCTTGGCGAGCGCGTCGGCCGCGTAGCGGCTCTCCGGGTACTCGCGGACGAGGACCTTGAACGCCTCGATCGCCTTGCGGGTGATCTCCTGGTCCTGCTCCACCGGCTTCATCTGATCGTAGTAGCTCATCGAGAGCCGGTACTGGACCAGGTCCGCGATCTGGTGGCGCGGGTAGAAGGCCATAAAGCCTTCGAACTCCTTGATCGCCTTGTCGAACTGTCCCTCGCGATAGAACGCCTCGCCGATCAGGAACCGGGCCCGCGGCGCGTAGCTCGATTGCGGGTGCCGCTCCGAGACCTTGCGGAACGCGGTGCGCGCCTCGTCGTACCGGCTCTTGCTGAGCTGGTTCTCGCCTTCCGCGTAGAGCTCAGACGCCGGCGGCAGCGCCTGCGGGCGCTGGCGGAAGAAGTCCGCAATGGTCGTGCACCCGCTCAGGAGCAGGAGCAGACTCACCAGCGTCGCGGGAACCGAGAGGAATTTGAGACGCATCGGCCAGGGGTCGGCCATCGATTGGCCCCCAGTTGTAAGGGCGGAAGTCTGGGAAGTCAAGGACATCGTGCGGGGGGTGCCGGGGTCCGGCACCAGCCCCGAAGCGCTCCGGCGACCGCCCCCGATCGCATCCGGTCGGCTCAGGACCCCTCCGGTGGGGTTCAGGGTCGACGAGTAGGTTCAGGGTCGACGAGTAAGGGTCCGCGATCTCCTCATGCCAGTCTCCCACACGCTCACCGGGCCCCGGCGCGGTCCTTCGAGGCCGGCCCCCAGATCGCCTCCAGTCGCTGGTCGCGTCCGCAGCCGGCGCGGTAGAGGTTGTATCGGATCGGGTTCTTCTTGTAGTAGTCCTGGTGGTAGTCCTCCGCGGGCCAGAACTTCGAAGCCGTCACGACTTCGGTCACGACCGGCTTCTGCAGGCGGCGCGCCACCGCGGTCTTGGATTCTTCCGCCAGCCTTCGCTGTGTCTCGTCGTGCACGAAGATGGCGGCCCGATACTGGCTGCCGACGTCGCAGAACTGCGCGTTGGCGGTCAGCGGGTCGATATTGCGCCAGAACACGTCGAGGAGCTGGGAGTAGGTTACTTTCCGAGGGTCGTACAGTACTTCGACCACCTCGGCATGGCCCGTCCGGCCCGCCGAGACCTGCTCGTACGTCGGATCCGCGGTGCGGCCGCCCGTGTAGCCGGAGGTGGTGGAGACGACACCGTCCAGCTTGTCGAACGGCGGCTCCATGCACCAGAAGCAGCCGCCGGCGAAGGTGGCCCGGGCGCGCTCCTGCGCGTCCGCGACGCCGATGGCGGCGAGACAGAGAAGGCTCGCGATGATCGCGCGCATGGCTCAGACCCGCCGGAAGACGAGGGCGACGCCGTTCATGCAGTAGCGCAGCCCGGTCGGCTTCGGCCCGTCGTCGAACACGTGCCCCAGGTGGCTACCGCACCGCCGGCAATGCACCTCGGTTCGGGCCATGAACAAGGACCGATCCGTGGCGGTCCCGACCGCGTCCGGCAGCGGCGCCCAGAAGCTGGGCCAACCGGTTCGGCTGTCGAACTTCGTGTCCGACGAGAAGAGGGGCAGCTCGCACCCGGCGCACTGGTAGGTCCCCCGGCCGTACTCCTTGTCCAGGGGGCTGCTCCCGGGGCGCTCGGTTCCGTGCTTGCGCAACACCGAGAACTGCGCCGGGGTGAGCCGCTGCTGCCACTCGGTCTCGCTCATCGCCACTTCGAACGTTTTGGCCGCCTTGCTCACTTGGTCCTCCGCGCCGGCGAACCGCGCGGCGGCCCCCGCCGCCGCCATCACCAGCCCCATCTCGAGGAGTCGCCGTCTCGTCATCTCGGGCCCCTTTCCCCGCGCCGTTCCATTCCGTCTACCTGACGAGTATGCCCTCGGGACCGTTCCCCATGTCACAGGGACGTGAACACGGTCAGCCAGTCGTCACCCGGTCGGGGTTCTCGAAGGCAACTTTTCGGTTGCATTTCAATCCCCCGGGCCCTAATCTGCAGCCAGGAGGTTGCACATGAGCCCAACCAGCACGGACCGCATCGAGAGGAAGATCCGGCTGCGCGCGCCGCGCAGCCGGGTGTGGCGCGCCCTCACCACCCCCGTGGAGTTCGGCACGTGGTTCGGCGTCAAGGTGGACGGTACCTTCGCACCGGGTGCCCGCGTGCGCGGGGCCATCACCCACAAGGGCTACGAGCACGTGACGTGGGACATCACGATCGAACGGATGGAGCCGGAGCGGGTGTTCTCCTGGCGCTGGCACCCGCACGCCGTGGAGGCCGGCGTCGACTATTCCACCGAGCCCACCACGCTGGTGGTCTTCGAGCTGGAGGACGCCGCCGGCGGCACCATGCTCACCGTCGTGGAGTCCGGCTTCGATCAGGTCCCCCTGGCGAGGCGCGCCCAGGCGTATCGGATGAACGGGGAGGGCTGGACGTACCAGATGCAGGCGATCGAGGGCTATGTCGCCACGGGGGGCTAGGTCCGGCGGACACCCCGCTCGCGGCAAGGCCGTCGCGGCCGGCGCCAGAGGTGCTGGAGGGCTCGTCGGCGCCGCGCCGGTCTTCGCCGCGCTCGGGGACGAGACACGCCTCGGCCTCGTCGCGCGACTCTGCGCGGGAGGGCCGATGCCGATCGCCCGCCTCACCGCGGGAATGGGCGTGACGCGCCAGGCCGTCACGAAGCACCTGTACGTGCTCGCGGGCGCGGGCCTGGCCCGCGGCACCCGGGTCGGCCGCGATCACGTCTGGGAGATCGAGCCGGCCCGCCTCGACGAGGCGCGTCGGTGGCTCGACCACATCGAAGGGCAGTGGGACGAAGCCCTCAGCCGGCTGAAGGCGTCCCTCGAGCGCGACACCTAGTCGTCCGCGCGCCCGCGGGCCTTGCCGCTTCGGTTGACAGGGCCCGGGGCGACTACATTATGATCCCGCCATGCCGCTGGGACCGGTGACGCTCCCGACGATGTACCGCGTGCGGCAGGGCTTCCAGCGGACGCGTCTCGCGGACATCCCCGGTGGGGTCAGGAAGACCCTGGCCGCCGCGCACCTGCCCATCAAGCGGGGGGACACGGTGGCGGTAGGGGCAGGTAGCCGGGGCATCGCCAATATCGCGGTCATCGTCCGGGCCACCGTGGACTGGCTCAAGGGGCAGGGGGCCCGGCCCTTCGTCTTCCCGGCCATGGGGAGCCACGGCGGGGCCACCGCCGAGGGGCAGCGCTCGGTGCTGGAGCAGTACGGCATCACCGAAGCCACCATGGGCTGCGAGGTCCGGGCCTCCATGGACGTGGTCCAGGTGGGGGAGGCGCTGGGGCTGCCGGTCTGGCTCGACCGGACCGCGTCCGAGGCCGACTGGATCGGGGTGGTCAACCGGGTCAAGCCCCACACCGACTTCAAGGGCTCGATCGAATCCGGTCTCTTCAAGATGATGACGATCGGGCTCGGCAAGTACCACGGGGCCACCCAGTACCATCGGGCCAACGTCAATCACGGCTACGAGACCGTCATCACCGCGGTGGGCCGCGAGATGCTGGCGAAGGCCCGCATCGGCTTCGGCGTCGGCATCGTCGAAAACGGCTACGACGAGACCGCGTACGTGGAAGCGTTCAACGCGGCGGCTCTCGAAGCGGGCGAGCGGAGGCTGCTCAAGGACGCGCGCGATTGGATGGCCCGCTTACCATTCTCTCCCCTGGATGTCCTGGTGGTCGAGGAGATCGGCAAGAACGTCTCCGGTTCCGGCATGGACACCAACGTGATCGGCCGCCCGTCGAACCCGCACGAGCCGTTCCCGGCCGACCCGAAGATCCTGTGGATCGCGGCCCTCGACCTGACCGAGGAGAGCCACGGCAACGCCACCGGGATCGGGAACGCCGACTTCACGACCCGCCGGCTGGCCGAGAAGATCGACTGGAAGCCGACGGCCATCAATACCCTCACCGCCTGCGCCCCCAACGGGGCCAAGCTCCCGCTCGTGTTCGAGAGCGACCGCGAGGCGGTGGAGAACGCGCTGAACTGCATCGGCCTCACCCCGCCCGAGCGCGCCCGCGTGATCCGGATCCGGAGCACGCTGGTGCTGGGCGAGATCGAGTGCTCCGAAGCCCTGCTGCCGGAGATCGCCAAGCGTCCGGATCTGACCGTGATCGGCGAGGGCCACCCCCTCGGCTTCGACGCGGCGGGCCGGATCATCCCGCTCTGAGGAAGCTTCGTTCCATGACGATTCGCGCCCTACGATTCGTGTACCTCGTCGCCGCCGTCTTCGCCGCGGTCGCCCCGGCGGTTTCCGCGGAGGCCCAGCCGAAGGTGACCCTCGTCTTCTCGGCGGGCCCCACCGGCGGCACCTGGACCCCGATGGCCGCCGCCACCGCCGACGTGATCAAGAGGAAGTACCCCGAGCTCGACGTGCTGGTGGAGCCGGGGGCGGCCCTCGTCAACATGGAGAAGATGCGCAACGACAAGACCGATCTCGCCTGGTCGATGACGACGGTGCTCGCCGACGCCCGCGCCGGCACCAACAGCTGGAAGGGCAAGCAAACCGACAAGCCGCTGTTCGTGGCCAATTACTATCCCAACGTGTGGCAGCTCGCGACCCCGGCGGCGGCCGACATCCGAAAGGTCGCCGATCTCAAGGGTAAGGCGGTGGCCCTGCCCCCGCGGGGGAACACGAGCCTCTCCGAGGGCTGGGAGCTGCTGCTGCGCGTGCACGGCATAAAGCTCGACGATCTCGGGACCAAGAGCTACGGCTCGCTCACCGAGAACGCGAGGCGATCCGGAACCGGCAGGCGGTGGCCATGGGCTGGACGACCACCGTCCCCGCCGCATTCATGCTCGACCTCGGTACCTCGATGAAGCTGCGGATGCTGTCCCTCCCGGAGGACGTGATCGAGAAGGTGCGGCAGATCCACCCGGGCTACGTGCGCCACGTGATTCCCAAGGCGACGTACGCGCAGTACGGCGTCGACGAGGACGTGGTCACCTTCCAGGCGCCCACCATTCTCATCGCCCATGCCAAGACCCCGCCCGACGTGATCTACCGGGTCGCCAAGGCAGTGGTCGAGGGACGCGAGGACTTCGGGCGGGTGACCGCGGCCATGAAGGGCGTCACCGCGAAGGACATGTCGCAGAGCTTCGGGATGCCGCTTCACCCGGGCGCCGAGAAGTATTACAAGGAAGCCGGCCTTCTGAAGTAGCGTCCGGTGCGAAAGCTCACCGGCTACGCCGGGCTGGTCGTCGGCGTGATAGGGGTCGTCATGTCCCTCTACCACGTCTACGCCCGGCTCACCCCCGCCGCCCCCGACGGGCTGGTTCTCCGGATCATCGCGCTCGCCTTCTGCCTCGTGCTGGCGTTCCTGCTGTTTCCCTTCCGCACCAGCGCCCCGCTCGACGAGGACGGCACCCGGCTGGGCGACGCCGCGCCGGTCGAGCCCACCGACCGCATCCCCTGGGCGGACCTGGGCCTGGCCGGCCTCTCCCTCGGCGGGCTCAGCTATCTATTCATCAACTACGGCTACATCACGGAGCGGTTCCCCACTGCGCATCCGCTCGCCGTGATGGACATCACGGTGGCCACCGTCGTGGTCGTGCTGGTGCTGGAGGCGACCCGGCGCACGCTGGGCATGGCGCTGCCGGTGCTGGCCCTGTGCTTCATCGCCTACGGCCTCACCGGCCCCTGGCTGCCGGGGATGCTGCGGCACAAGGGCCTGACCTACGAGATCCTGATCGACCAAACGTTTTTCACGACCGAGGGCCTGTTCGGCATTCCGCTGGGCGTCGCGGCCTCCTACGTGATCCTGTTCATCGTCTTCGGCGCCTTCCTCGAGAAATCGGGCGCCGGCCAGTTCTTCATGAACCTGGCCAACGCGGTGGCGGGCGGGCAGCGTGGCGGCCCCGGGAAGGTCGCGGTGGTCTCCTCCAGCCTGTTCGGGACCATCTCGGGCTCCGCCGTCGCCAACGTGATGGTGGATGGCTGGCTGACGATTCCGATGATGAAGCGCACCGGCTTCAAGCCCGAGGCCGCCGCGGCCATCGAGGCGGTGGCCTCCACCGGCGGCCAGATCATGCCGCCGGTCATGGGCGCCGCGTCCTTTGTCATGGCGGAGTTCCTCGGGGTGCCCTATTCGCACATCATGATCGCCGCCGCCATCCCGGCGATCTTCTACTACGGGGCCCTGTTCGCGGCCATCCACTTCAACGCCTCGCGCAACGGGCTCCGGGGCATTCCCAAGGCCGAGCTGCCCAGCCTCCGGAGCGTCCTCCGGGAGCACGGGCATCTCCTGGCGCCGCTGCTCGCCATCTTCTGCCTGCTGTTGAGCGGCTTCACCGCGACCTATGCCGCGATCGTCTCGACCGCGGTGGTGGTCTACGCCTGGCTGCTCGGACCGCGCGTCTGGTGGTTCGTCGCGGTGGGATCCGTGCTCTGGTGGATCGAGGTCCCCGGGCCCGCGTGGGCCGCCCTGGCCGCGGCGGGTCTGGTGGCGGTGCTGCTGCAGCCCGGGGGCGGGGTGCGGCTCCGCACGCTCGTCCTCAAGGACGGCCCGACCGCGCTCCGGGACGGCGCGCAGCAGACGGTGCCGGTCGCGATGGCGACGGCCACCGCCGGCATCATGATCGGGATCATTCTCCAGACCGGGATGGCGATCCGGTTCACGAGCTTCCTCGTCGAGTTCGCGGGCGGCAACCTGTTCATGGCCCTGATCATCACGATGATCGCGGCCATCATCCTGGGCACCGCGCTGCCCACCACCCCCGCCTACATCATGCTGGCCGCGCTGCTGATCCCCGCCCTCATCAAGCTCGGGGTGCCGCCCCTGGCCGCCCACATGTTCGCCTTCTACTTCGGCTGCCTGTCCTCGATCACGCCCCCGGAGTGCCTGGCCGTCTACGCGGCGGCGTCCATCAGCCGCTGCGGCGTCTGGGCCGCGGGCTGGCAGGCCGTGAAGTTCGGGGCGGCCGGCTTCATCGTGCCCTTCTTCTTCATCTACTACCCGGCGCTCCTGTTCCAGGGCACGTGGACCGAGATCGGCCTGGCCGTGTTGACCGGCGGGGTCGGAGTGATCGCACTGGCGGCCGCTCTGGAGGGTTATTTCATCCGGAGGGCCACCTGGCTCGAGCGGGGGATCTTCATGGTCGCGGCCCTGCTTCTCATCGATCCCAGGTTCGTGACCGATCTGGTCGGCGTCGCCCTGCTCGGCACCGCCCTCATGATGCAACGCCTTCGCCCCGCCACGGTCCCGGCGGACCCGCGCTACCTGTGAGCCGGGCGGCCCGGGTGGCGCTCACCCTGATCGCCGCCGCCCTCATTCTAGGCACCATCGCGTACGGCGTGCTGCGCCTGTATGCCTAGGAACTCTTGACAGCCGCCCGCCGTGCAATATACAGTCCGCACACACCTTTTCGGATATAGCCCCGACCCGTTTCTTCAGTGAGGAGGAGCCCATGGGACCCGTCACCCGCCGTCAGTTCCTTGCGACAACCGGAACCGGCCTTGCCGGTATCCTCGCCACCCGCGTGCCGCCGGCCCGGGGCCAGCAGCGTGAGATCTCGTACCTTTGCTGGAATAACTTCGCCCCCGCGTCCGACAAGAAGCTGACCGAGATCGGGCTGCGCTTCACCAAGGACACCGGGATCAAGCTCAAGATCGACCACATCTCCCACATGGGCCCGCAGCAGGCCAAGTACGCGGCCGAGGTCCAGACGCAGGCCGGCCACGACATGGTGGAGATGCGCATGCACTTCCCATGGCTCTACGAGCCGCAGCTTGCGGACGTCTCCGACGTGGTGACCGGGCTCGAGAAGCAGTACGGCAAGGCCATCGCCTCCTCGTACGAGGGGGCGCACGTCAAGGGCGTGTGGCGGGCGGTGCCCCAGTACCACGGGATGTTCGTGGCGACCTACCGCGAGGATCTCTTCAAGAAGGCCGGCCTCAAGGTGCCCGACACCTGGGAGGACCTCTACACGGTGGGGAAGGAGCTCAAGAAGATGGGGAATCCGGTGGGCATCCCCATCGCCCAGAACTACGACTCCATCTCCACCGCGGGACCCGTGCTGTGGTCGTTCGGGGGCATGGAGGTGGACAGGGACGGCAAGACGGTGCGCATCAACTCGCCCGCCACCGTGCAGACCATCGAGTGGTACCAGAAGATGTTCCGCGACTGCATGGAGCCCGAGGTGCTCTCCTGGTCGGACGCGAGCAACAACGAGTCCATCCAGCAGGGCAAGGCGGGGTGGATTCACAACCCGGTCTCGGCCTACATCATCGCCAAGCAGCGCAAGCTCGTCACCGCCGACGGCATCAACCACCACCGGAGCCTCGGCGGCCCTCAGGGGCGCCACGAGACGGACACGCCGCGGCACATCGGCATCTGGAAGTTCTCCAAGAACATCGACGCCTCCAAGGAGTGGATCCGCTATCTCCTCGGGAAGCGCGAGAACTACGACGAATACATCATGTCCGGGGACGCCTTTAACCTGCCCGTCTACGAGAAGCTCCAGGACCACCCGGTGCTCCGAACCGATCCCAAGTATGCTGCGCTCAAGGGGGAAGGCGTGCAGTATCACACCTACGGATGGCCGGCGCCCCCGTCGGACAAGGTTCAGCTCATCACCAACACCTATCTCCTGCCCAACATGATCGCGAAGGCGGTCACCGGCACCTCGACCAAGGACGCCATCGCCTGGGCCGAGAACGAGATGAAGAAGATCCTCGCAGGGTGAGGTGCAGCCGAAGGCGAGCCGAACGGATATGAGGCAGGGTGAGGTGCAGCCGAAGGCGAGCCGAACGGATAAATAAAAAGGGGGCCAGGGTAAGAGAGCACATGGCAGTCCGAGCGGAGGAGATTCCGGTATCACGCGGGCGCCCGGGGCTGGTGGCCCGGGTGCGGGGACTGCTCGATCGCGAGGAGATCCTGGGGCCGGTATTCGTCACCCCAACCCTGCTCCTCCTGCTCCTGCTCGTCGCCTATCCCTTCGTGATGGCACTCTACTTCTCGATGTCCAACGCGTTCATCGGCCGGCCGAGCGAGTTCATCGGATTCCGCAACTTCGTGAAGCTGTGGGACAGCGATGCCTTCCGCCAGACCTTCCAGAACGCGTTCGTCTTCACCGGGATCGCGGTGGTCTTCAAGGTGGTGCTGGGGATCTGCCTGGCCCTGCTGCTCAACGAGCAGCTCTGGTTCAAGCGCATGATCCGCGGCGCGGTGCTCCTGCCGTGGGTGATCCCCACCGCGCTGAGCACGCTCGGCTGGTGGTGGATGTTCAACTCGCTCTACAGCGTGGTGAACTGGACGGGTATCGCCACCGGGCTCATGGATCCGCCCGGCCCGAACTGGCTCGGCCAGCGGTACTACGCCATGGCGGCGGTCATCACCGTCAACGTCTGGCGAGGTCTGCCGTTCTTCGCCATCACCATCCTCGCGGGCTTGGTGGCCATCCCGAAGGAGCTGTACGAGGCCGCCGAGGCCGACGGCGCGGGCGCCAATGCCCGCTTCTGGCACGTCACGCTGCCGCTGCTCAAGCCGGTGCTCGCGGTGGTGGTGCTCTTCTCCACCATCTTCACCTTCAGCGACTTCAACATCGTCTACGTGCTCACCCACGGCGGGCCGATCAATTCCACCCACCTCTTCGCCACCCTGTCGCGCATGATCGGCATCGACACCGGGCGGATCGGCGAGGGCGCGGCGATCTCGCTCTACCTCTTCCCGCTGCTTGTCTTCGTGGTCTGGGCCCAGCTCCGCTTCGTGCGGAAGCAGACGTTTTGATGGCTTGGCGAGCTGCAGCCGAAGGCGAGGCGAGCGGATATGGTAGAGCTTGCCGAGCGGAGCGAGGATGACCGTCGCGCGCCGGCCGGTCCTGGGGAAAGTCGCGAGGCACCTGCTCCTGTTGCCGTTCCTCGTGTTCGCGCTGTTCCCCTTCTATCACATGACGCTCACCTCGCTGAAGCAGGACCGTGAGCTCTACGACCGCCACGCGGTGCCCCTCGTCATCACGCAGGGCCCGACGCTCGAGCACTACAGCAAGCTCCTCTGGGACACCGAGTTCCTCACCTGGACCAAGAACAGCCTGCTCGTGTCCGGCCTGTCCACCGTGGTGTCGGTCGTCCTCGGCACCATCGCGGCCTACGCGCTCGCCCGGCTGAAGTTCGCCGGGGTGGCCGCCCTGGGCACCGTCATCTTCGTCACCTACCTCGTGCCCACGTCGCTCCTCTTCCTACCGCTGGCCCAGATCATCAACTGGGTGGGGCTGGGTGATTCGAAGTGGGCGCTGGTGCTCACGTACCCGACCTTTCTCGTTCCGTTCTGCACCTGGCTGCTCATCGGCTACTTCCGCACCGTCCCCAAGGAGATCGAGGAGTGCGCGATGGTGGACGGCGCCACGCGAATCCAGGCGCTCTGGCGCATCGTGCTGCCCATCGCGGTGCCCGGGCTCGTCTGCGCGGCACTCTTCGCCTTCACGCTGTCGTGGAACGAGTTCATCTACGCGCTCACCTTCACCTCCTCCTCGGAGCAGATCACCGCCAGCGTCGGCGTCACCACGGAGCTGATTCGCGGCGACATCTACTTCTGGGGCTCGCTCATGGCGGGCGCGGTGCTGGGCTCGGTGCCCATCGTGATCCTGTACGTGTTCTTTCTCGACTACTACGTGTCCGGCCTCACCGCCGGCGCCATCAAGTAGCCCCGGCCGTCTCCCGGTCAGACCACCCACCGGCCGCCGCCGGTGGCATCCATCTTGCCTGGATCTCCATCTAAAGAGCGGAGTGATCCGCGGAGATGGAGGCGATGATGGGCGACGTGGTGCAGGACGCGGCACCGTACCCGCGCGAGCTGGTGCGGACGGTCACGCTCAAGGACGGCTTCTCCACGCGTATCCGCCCGATCCGCCCCGACGACGAGCCCCGGCTCGTGGATCTCTACGAGCGCCTGAGCCGGCACACCGCGTACCAGCGCTTCTTCACGGTACTGCGCCGGCTGCCGTCGGACTGGTACCACTTCTTCGCCAACGTGGACTACGTGCGCCGCCTGGCGCTGGTGGCCGAGCGCGAGACGGTCGCCGGCGTGCAGCTCATCGGAGTCGGCCGCTACGAGCCCTCGGAGGAGCCGGACACCGCCGAGGTGGCCTTCGTCGTCGAAGACGGCTGGCAGGGCCGAGGCCTCGGCGGCATCCTGCTGGACGCGGTGCTGGGAGCCGCCGAGGCGCGGGGGATCCGGCGCTTCCGCGCCGACGTGCAGGCCGACAACCACCGGATGCTGCGCCTGCTCGCCACGCGCACCGAGGTCGACGAGCGGAAGACGGAAGAGGCGGTTACCGGGCTCCGCTTCCGGCGACGCGCCGCTGACGCCACACCTCGATGACGGCGGGCAGGATGGAGAGCCCGATGATGGCGAAGATGACCAGCGAGAAATTGCGTCGCACCACCGGGATGTTGCCGAAGAGATAGCCGCCCAGCACGAGGCTCGCGACCCACACGGCCGCTCCCGCCACGTTGTAGAAGAGAAACCGGCGGTAGCTCATCCGGCCGATCCCGGCCACGAACGGCGCGAAGGTCCGCACGATGGGGACGAAGCGCGCGATCACGATGGTCCTGGGTCCGTAGCGCTCGTAGAACTCGTGGGTGCGCGCGAGATGCTTGCGGTTCAGGAAGCGCACCCCCTCCTGCCGGAACACGCGCGGGCCCACCCGCGCGCCGATCGCGTAGTTGACGCTGTCGCCCAGGATCGCGGCCGCGATCAGCAGCCCCACCACGAGCCACAGGTCCAGGGCCCCGAGGGCCGCGAAGGTGCCGACCGCGAACAGGAGCGAGTCACCGGGCAGGAACGGCGTCACCACCAGGCCCGTCTCGCAGAAGACGATCAGGAACAGGATCAGATAGGTCCAGATCCCGTATTGCTGGATGACCTCGCTCAGGTGCCGATCGAGGTGCAGCAGGATGTCGATCAGGGTCCACAGCAGGTCCATGGCCGGATCATTGTACCGTCCGGTAGCCGGATTCGAGGCAGCCCCGTGCACGGTGCCCGGGGCCCCGCTGCACGGTGGATAGCCATCCGCGAGCGCCACCGCACCATTCTTGGGCAGCCGCGCCCGAGGCCCTCCGGCGCCGTGATCGATTCGCATGGTCTGGCGAGGGTTAGGCTGGCGCGCGCCCGCGGGCGCCGGTGGCACGGGGGTTGCCTGTATCACGCCCAAGCCAGCCAGTGACGGCTGGCCGTCCAAACGGCATGGCGCCGGCTCCGGAGCAGGGAGCGGCGCCATCTTGCTTTCATGAGGAGGCGTGCATGCGGTTGAGTCGTCGTGAGTTCCTGAAGGCCACCGGCGCCGGAACGCTGCTGGCGGGTGTCCCCGCCGGCTGGGCGGGTGGCGCCTACGCCCAGGACGGGCCCGAGACCCCCAAGGTCCGCATCGGCATCATCGCGCTGACCGATTGCTCCTCGATCGTCATGGCGCACGAGATGGGGCTGTTCAAGAAGCACGGCATCGAGTCCACCATCTCGAAGGAAGCCTCCTGGGCGGTGATCCGGGACCGGCTGACGCTGGGTGAGAACCAGGCGACCCACATGCTCCTCGGCATGCCCTACGCCTCCACGATGGGGCTCCTGGGCTCGCCGGTGAAGCCGATGATCATCCCGTTCTACCTGAACAAGAACGGGCAGGCGATCACGCTCACGAAGGAGCTGAGGGACAAGGGTGTGAAGACGCCCCAGCAACTCAAGCCCCTGGTGATGGAAGCCAAGACCAAGGGCGGCCCGATGACCTTCGCCATGACGTACCCGCCGGGCACCCACGCCATGTGGATCCGCTACTGGCTGGCCAGCGGCGGCATCAATCCCGACAAGGACGTCTCCCTGATCACCATCCCGCCCCCGCAGATGGTGGCCAACATGAAGGTGGGCAAGATGGACGGCTACTGCGTGGGCGAGCCGTGGCCCGCGCGCGCCATCGCGGACGGCATCGGGTTCACCGCCATCACCACCCAGCAGATGTGGAAGGACCACCCAGAAAAGGTGCTCGCCTTCACCGAAGAGTTCGCCACCAAGAATCCCAGGACGGTCAAGGCGGTGATGCGGGCGGTGCTGGAGGCGAGCCAGTGGATCGACAAGCTGGAGAACCGTCCGAAGATGGCCGAGGTCGTCTCGCAGCCCCAGTACATCAACACCACCAAGGAAGTGATCCTGGGCCGTCTGCTCGGCGACTACGACTATGGTGACGGCCGCAAGGAGAAGGACAAGCTCTACATGACCTTCTTCGACCGCTACACCAATTTCCCGCTCAAGTCCCACGGCGTCTGGTGGCTGAGCCAGTTCCGCCGCTGGGGCATGGTCAAGGAGGCTCCCGACTACAAGGGGATCGTGGACCGCGTGCATCGTCCGGACATCTACCGTGAAGTGGCCAAGGAGCTCGGGGTCGAGGCGCCGCGCGAGGACATGAAGAAGGAGACCTTCTGGGACGGGGTCGCCTTCGACCCCGCCGACCCGGAGAAATACGCCAAGAGCTTTCCCATCCACTCCATGGCCTAGGTCCATGGCTTAGGAGGCCATTCGATGTCGAGCGCCTGGACTTCGCGCGTCGTGCTGCCGTGCCTCGGGATCGCGTCCGTGCTCGTGCTGTGGGCCCTGGTCAGCCAGCTCGTGGCCCCGGACCTGCCCGGCCCACTCAAGACGTGGGTGGAATCGCGCCGCTACGTGGTCGAGCCCTTCTTCAAGGACGGCGAGATGAACCAGGGGATCGGTCGCCTCGCCTTCTATTCGCTCGTGCGGGTGGGCAAGGGCTACTTGCTCGCCATCGCCATCGGCACCCCGCTCGGGTTCCTGCTCGGCCTCTCACGGGGCTTCCACCAATCCTTCGACCCGATCATCCAGTTCCTCCGCCCGATCTCGCCTTTGGCGTGGCTGCCGCTGGGCCTCGTGGTGTTCCAGAAGTCGGAGCCGGCCGCCATCTTCACCATCGCGGTGTGCGCGATGTGGCCCACCGTCATCAACACCGCGGTGGGGGTCCGGAGCATCAACCAGGATCATCTGAACGTGGGGCGCGTGCTCAAGCTCTCCCGGTTCAAGATGCTCACCAAGATCATCGTGCCCGCCTCGCTGCCCTACATGTTCACCGGCTACCGTCTCTCGCTCGGCATCGCGTGGCTCGTGATCGTGGCCGCCGAGATGCTGACCGGCACCCCCGGCGTGGGCGGCTTCCTCTGGCAGGAGTACAACAGCCTCGTCTACTCCCACATCATCCTGAGCGTCATCACCATCGGCGCCATCGGCTTCGTCCTCGACCGGCTCATGGGCCTGGTGGAGGCGCGCTTCAAGACCACCTGACCATGCCCTACCTGGCCGTCCACGGCCTCGAGAAATCCTTCGTCACCCCGCGCGGGACGACCCACGTGCTGGGCGGGGTGGACCTGGCCCTCGAGGAGAGCGAGTTCGTGGCGGTGGTCGGCTATTCCGGCTCCGGCAAGAGCACGATGGTGTCGCTGATCGGCGGGCTGCTGACCCCCGACGCCGGGAGCATCGTGCTGGACGGCGTCCCGGTCGCGGGGCCCGGGCCCGAGCGCGGCATCGTGTTCCAGCAGTACTCGCTCCTGCCGTGGATGACGGTCTACGACAACGTGGCCCTCGCGGTGGACGCGGTCAACGGAGCGCTCCCGGCCCTCGAGCGCCGGCGGATCGCCGAGGAGTTCATCGCCCTCGTGAACCTCACCCCGGCCATGTGGAAGCGCCCGCGCGAGCTGTCGGGCGGCATGCGCCAGCGGGTGGCGGTGGCGCGCGGCCTCGCCATGCAGCCCAAGGTGCTGCTGATGGACGAGCCCTTCAGCGCGCTCGACGCGCTCACCCGGGCCACGCTCCAGGACGAGCTGCTCCGCATCTGGGGCAAGCGCCGCTCCACCGTCGTCCTGGTCACCAACGACGTGGACGAGGCCATCCTGCTTTCCGACCGCATCTATCCCATGACCCCGGGCCCCGGCGCGGTGCTCGGCCCCGCCATCGAGGTGGGGCTGGCGCGCCCCCGCGAGCGCCGCCACATGAGTCTGAGCCCGGCCTACCAGAAAGCGCGCCAGGGCATCGTCGAATTCCTGCGCGCCTGCCGCCGCCCCCGGTGAAGGGCCACGAGCCAATGACATCCGCGAATGGGCGCCTGATCAATGTGGTGGGGGGGCCTGGGGGAGGAGCGGCGCCGCTCCCCCCCAGATCAGAATAAGCTTGAAAAAGTTTGTAGAGCTCTCCCAGCTTGGCAAGACCTACCCGACGCCGTCGGGTCCGGCCGAGATCGTCCGCGACTTCACCCTCGACGTCGCCGAGGGCGAGTTCGTCTGCATCGTCGGCCATTCGGGCTGCGGCAAGTCGACCGTCCTCTCCATCGTCATGGGCCTGATCCCGGCCACCACCGGCGGCGTCGTGATCGGGGGGCGGGAGGTGGACGGGCCCGGGACCGACCGCGGGGTGGTCTTCCAGTCGGCCACGCTGCTGCCCTGGCTTTCGGTGCTCGCCAACGTCCGGCTCGCGCTCGATCAGGTGCGGCCGGGCAGCCGCGCCGCCGACGCCCTCCCCTACCTGGAGGCGGTGGGCCTGCGCGGGCAGGGAGAGCGGTACCCGCGGGAGCTCTCCGCGGGCATGCAGCAGCGCGTCGGTATCGCGCGCGCCTTCGCCCTCGAGCCGCGCCTGCTCCTCCTCGACGAGCCGTTCTCGCTCCTCGACGGGCTCACCCGCATGGAGCTGCAGGACGAGCTGATGGACCTCTGGGAGGCGAAGCGCAAGACCGTGATCATGGTCACCCACGACGTGGACGAGGCACTGCTCTTGGCCGACCGCATCGTGATGATGACGAGCGGCCCGTCGGCGACCGTCGGCGAGATCCTAGCGGTGCCGTTCCCGCGTCCCCGACGGCGCGAAGAGATCCTGGCCGGCGCCGACTACTTCTGGCTGCGCGACTCGATCATGAGCTTCCTCGAAGAGCGGGCCGCCGGGCCCTCGTGATGAGCGGGCCGGGCGTCTGGCACAAGACCCTCTGCCCCTACTGCGGAGTGGGCTGCGGGCTCCTGGCGCGCGTGGAGGACGGCACGGTGGTGCGGACGAAGGGCGACCCCGCGCACCCCGCCAACTTCGGCGACATCTGCGCCAAGGCGGTTCACCTGCCGCCCGTGCTGCGCACGCCGGACCGCCTGCTGTATCCGCAGCTCCGCGCGCGCCGCGACGCGGAGCTCGCGCGGGTGCCGTGGGAGATGGCGCTGCGGGTGGCCGCCGAGCGGGTGCGGGAGATCGTGGCGCGCCACGGGCCGGACGCGGTCGCCTTCTACGGATCGGGCCAGCTCCTGACCGAGGAGTACTACGTGGCCTCGAAGCTCGCCAAGGGCTTCCTCGGCACCAACAACTTCGACACGAACTCGCGCCTGTGCATGGCTTCGGCCGCCGTCGGCTACACGCGCTCCCTGGGCGCCGACGGCCCGCCCACCGCCTACGAGGATCTCGAGACCGCCGACTGCTTCTTTCTGATCGGCACCAATACCGCCGACTGCCATCCCATCGTGTTCAAGCGGATCAAGAAGCGGAAGCTCGCGGCGCCGGGCGAGGTCTCGGTGATCGTGGCCGACCCGCGCTTCACCGAGACCGCCGACATCGCCGACCTGTACCTCCCGCTCCGCGTCGGCTCGGACATCGCCCTGCTCCACGGCATGCTGCATGTCCTCTGGAAGGACGCCGTGCTCGACGCCGCCTTCATCGCCGCGCGCACCACCGGCTGGGACGAGCTGCGCGTGGTGATCGAGCGGTACCCGCCCGAGCGCGCCGCCGCCGCGACCGGCCTTTCGCCCGCGAGCGTGGTGGCGGCGGCTCGCCGCTTCGGGCGCGCCCGCGGCGCCCTCACGCTGTGGAGCATGGGGATCAACCAGAGCCACGTGGGCACCGACAAGAACGCGGCCATCATCAACCTGCACCTGGCCACCGGACAGATCGGTCGGCCGGGCGCCGGCCCCTTCTCCCTGACCGGCCAGCCGAACGCCATGGGCGGGCGCGAGACCGGCGGCCTCGCCCACCTGCTGCCCGGCTATCGGTCCGTGTCGGACCCGGCCGCGCGGGCGGCGGTCGAGCGTCACTGGGGCGTCGCGCCCGGGCGCATCGCGCCCGCGCCCGGCCGCGCGGCGCTTCAGATCTTCGAGGGCTTAGCCTCGGGCGAGGTGCGGGCGGTCTGGATCCTCTGCACCAATCCGGCGGCCTCCATGCCGGATCTGGACCTGGTCGAGAAGGCGCTGAGGCAGGCGGACCTGGTGATCGTCCAGGACGTCTATCACCCGACCGAGACCACCCTCTTTGCCGACATCCTCCTCCCGGCCGCCCAGTGGCCCGAGAAGGAGGGGGTCATGACCAATTCCGAGCGCCGGCTGACGTATCTGCCGAAGCTCGTGGATCCGCCGGGCGAGGCGCTGCCCGACGCGGTCATCATCAGCCGCTTCGCGGCCGAGATGGGCTGGAAGGACGCCTTCTCCTACGACGGCGCGGCGCAGATCTTCGACGAGTTCGCGACCCTTACGAAGGGGACGCCGTGCGACTGCTCGGGGGCGAGCCACGCCCGCCTGCGCGGGGAGGGCCCGCTGCAGTGGCCGGTGCCGGCCGCGGACCACCCCGGCACGGCGCGGCTCTACACGGACGGGCGGTTCGCGACGCCGAGCGGCCGGGCGCGCTTCGTCGCGGTCGAGCACGCCGAGCCGGTGGAGCCCGTCGACGCGAGCTTCCCGCTGACGCTCACGACCGGGCGCGTCCGCGACCACTGGCACACGCTGACCCGGACCGCGCATTCCCCCGCGCTCATGCGGAGGACACCCGAGCCCATCCTCGAGCTCAATCCGGGCGACGCGCGCCGCGCCGCGGTCGGCGACGGCGAGTTCGTGGAGATCACCTCGCGCCGGGGCAAGGCGGTGGCGCAGGCGCGGGTGACCGGGACCATCCGGGAGGGCACGTGCTTCCTGCCGTTTCACTGGGGCCGCCGGCTCGGCTTCTACAAGGCGGCGAACAACCTCACGCTCAGCGCGCGCGATCCCCTCTCGCACCAGCCCGAGCTTAAAGCCTGCGCGGTGCGCATACGGGGGGCGGCCGGGCGAGGTGGAGCCGAAAAAGCATGAACAAGATCGAGGCGCTGAAGGCCGAGAAGGACGGGCTCGACGTCATGGACGACCTCGTCCGCTTCGCCCGCGAGGGATGGAAGACCATCGCGGACGACGACAAGGAGCGCCTCAAGTGGGTGGGCGTCTTCCAGCGCCGGCCCACCCCCGGGCACTTCATGATGCGCATCCGCATGCCCAACGGCATCGTGACCGCGGCGCAGTGCCGGCTCCTCGGTGAGATCACCCGGGAGTCGGGCCGGAACATCGCGGACATCACGACCCGCCAGCAGGTGCAGCTCCGCTGGGTCACCATCGAGGGCGTGCCGGAGGTCATGGCCCGGATCGCGGCGGCGGGGCTCACCAGCCTCCAGACCGGCATGGACAATATCCGGGGCATCATCGGCTGTCCCGCCACCGGCCTCACCCCGAAGGAGCTCTTCGACACCGCGCCGATCGCGCGCGACTTCCAGCGGATCTTCGTCGGCAACAAGGCCTTCACCAACCTGCCGCGAAAGTTCAACGTCACGATCACGGGCTGTCCCGAGCACTGCACCGGCGGGGAGACCCAGGATGTATCCATGACTCCGGCCATCCGGATGGTCAATGGCCAGCGGGTCGCTGGCCTCAATGTGGCGGTGGGCGGCAAGCAGGGCTCCGGCGGGCCCGTCTTCGCCTGGGTGCTCGACGCCTTCGTGACGCCCGAGGAAGCGGCGGCGGTCTGCGCCGGAATCGCGCTGATCTACCGCGATCACGGTCCCCGCGAGTCGCGCAGCAAGTCGCGCCTGGCGTTTCTGATTGCCGATTGGGGTCCGGAGCGCTTCCGCAAAGAGCTCGAAGTGCGCCTGGGCCGTCCGCTGCCGCCCGCGGGCCGTGACGCGCGGGGCTCGTCCGCGAACGATCACGTGGGTCTCTTCCGCCAGAAACAGCCCGGGCTGAACTACATAGGGCTCAAGACGCCGGTCGGGCGCGTGACGGGCGACCAGCTCCTCGAGCTGGCGCGGCTGTCGGAGCGCTACGGCCGAGCGGAGCTGCGCTTCACCCCGACCCAGAACGTGCTGATCCCGCACGTGCCCGACGGCCTCATCCGCGCGCTCCTCGACGAGCCGCTCCTCAAGGAGCTGCCGTACAACCCCTCGGAGATCCAGCGGGGGCTCGTGTCCTGCACGGGCACCGACTTCTGCAACCTCGCCCTCATCGACACCAAGACCCGCGCCATGGCCCTCGCCCGGGATTTCGAGGGTCGTCTCGGGCGCACCCGCCCGCTGACCGTCCGATGGTCGGGCTGCCCGGCCTCGTGCGGCAATCACCACACCGCCGACGTGGGGCTGCAGGGCTGCAAGGTCAAGGTGAACGGCAAGATCGTGGACGGCGTCCACGTCTTCGTCGGCGGGCGCGGCGGCACGGATGCGAAGGCCGCGGTCCGGATCCTGGAAGACGTGCCGTGCGACGAGCTGCCCCAGGTGATGGAGCGCCTGGTGCGCTTCTTTCCGCGGGCCGACCGGCCCGAGCCGGAGGCCCCCACCCCGTGAGCGCCTTCCTCTTTCCGGTGATGCTCGATCTGGAGGGTCGCGAATGCCTCGTCGTCGGGGGCGGCGTCGTGGCCGCGCGCAAGGTCGCGGGGCTCCTGGACGCGGGCGCCCGCGTCACGGTGGTGAGCCCGGTCCTGGCCCCCGCCGCGCTGGACATCGCGCGGGACGGGCGGCTCCGCTGGTGGCCGCGGGAGTACACCAAGGGCGACGTCGCGGGCTTCGCGCTGGTGATGGTGGCGACCGACGACGACGACGTGAACGCGCTCGTCGCGGCGGAAGCGCGCGAGCGATCCATCTGGGTCAACTGCGCCGACGATCCCGCGCGCTGCGACTTCATCCTGCCCTCGGTGCTCCGCCGCGGGCCCCTCACGGTGGCGGTGTCCACCGGCGGCGCGAGCCCCACGGTGGCCCACATGGTCCGCGAGGAGCTGGAGGCGGTGCTCCCGCCCGACTACGCCGCCCTCACCGAGGTGGTGGCCGACGTGCGGCGCGGGCTCCGGGAGGCGGGCATCGCGCTGGACGCGCAGCGGTGGCGGGACGCGCTCGACGGCGAGCTGAAGCGGCTGGTGGCGGCGGGGCGGCCCGCGGAAGCGCGCGAGTGGCTCCGGGAGCGCCTCGGTGTCTAGCGGCCGGGTGGTGCTGGTGGGCGCGGGCCCGGGTGACCCCGAGCTCATCACGGTGAAGGGGCTCGGCTGGCTGCGGCGCGCCGACGTCGTCGTCTACGATCGGCTGGTCGCCCCCGCGCTCCTCGAGGAGGCGCCCGCGGCCGCGCTCCGGATCTACGCGGGCAAGGCGCGGGGCCGGCACTGCATCCCGCAATCCGCCATCAGCGCGCTGCTCATCCACCACGCGGAGGCGGGCCGGCTCGTGGTCCGGCTGAAGGGTGGCGATCCCTTCGTGTTCGGGCGCGGCGGCGAGGAAGTGATCGCGTGCCGCGCGGCCGGCATCCCGGTGGAGGTGGTGCCGGGGATCTCCTCCGCCGTCGCGGCGCCCGCCGCGGCTGGGATTCCCGTCACGCATCGCGGGCTCGCCTCCTCCTTCGCGGTGGTCACGGGGCACGAGGACCCGTCGAAGCCGGCGGCGGACGTGGACTGGGAAGGCCTCGCCGGCGGCGTGGAGACTCTGGTGGTGCTCATGGGGGTGGGATCGCTCCCGACCATCGCCGCGCGACTGATGGCCGCCGGCCGCCCGCCTTCAACGAAGGCGGCCGTCATCAGCGGCGCGACCACCGCGGCGCAGGCGGTCGTCACCGGCACCCTGGCCGACATCGCCGAGCGGGCCCGCCACCTGTCGCCTCCGGCCACGATCGTGATCGGCGAGGTGGTCCGCCTCGCCGGGGACGACTCGGTCCGGGTCGAAGCGGCTTCCCGGTGGACCGGCTACGCGGGCGACGTGTAGAGGTGGCAGGACACGAGCCGGCCGTCGGTCTCGCGGAGCACGGGCTCCTCGGTCGAGCAGCGCGGCATCGCGTGCGGGCAGCGGGGATGGAAGCGGCAGGCGAGCGGGGGATTGAGCGGGCTCGGCACTTCGCCCGTGAGCACCAGCTCCTCGCGCGGCTCCGACGGGTGTGAGGGCAGGGCCGCCGCGAAGAGGGCCTGCGTGTAGGGGTGCCTTGGCCGGGTCGCGATGGTCGCTGCGTCGCCGATCTCCAAGATCTGGCCCAGGTACATCACCGCGATCGTGTGGCTCATGTGCGCCACCGCGGCCAGATCGTGGGCGATGAAGAGGTAGGAGACCCCGAGCTGGGCCTGCAGGTCGCGCAGCAGGTTCAGGATCTGGGCGCGGATGGACACGTCGAGCGCGGAGACCGGCTCGTCGAGCACGATCAGTCGGGGCGAGAGGGCGAGAGACCGCGCGATGGCGATGCGCTGCCGCTGGCCGCCCGAGAACTCGTGCGGAAACAGCTGGGCCGAGCGCTCCGGCAAGCCCACGAGGTCGAGCAACCGGCTCACGCGCTTCGCGACCTCGGGCGCGTCGAGGCGCTCGTGGGTGATCAGGGGCTCGGCGATGATGGCGTCCACGCGCATCCGCGGGTTGAGCGACGCGAAGGGGTCCTGGAACACGGCCTGCACCGCCCGTCGATACTGCCTGACGTCGTTGCCCTCGAGGCCTCCGATGTCGCGTCCCTCGAAGCGCAGCCCCCCGCCGGTGGGCTCCTCCAGCCGCAGCACCAGCTTGGCGGTGGTGGTCTTGCCGCAGCCCGACTCCCCGACCAGGCCCAGGGTCTGGCCCGGACTGACGGAGAAGTTCACCCCATCCACCGCCCGCACCACCCCCAGCGTCTTGGCGAAGACTCCGCGCTTCACCGGGAAGTGCTTGGTGAGGTTGCGCGCCTCGAGGATCGGGGTGGCCATCTTTACGTTCACCTCACCGTCGCCGGCTCGGGAGCGGGGACCGAGAGCCAGCAACGCGTGGTGTGACGCGGGGCCAGCACCGTCTCGGGCGGCGCCTGCTCACGGCACTGGTCCATCACCTGCGGGCAGCGGGGGTGGAAGGCGCAGCCGGGCGGCGGCGCGGCCAGGTCCGGGGGCTGGCCCTCGATGGCGGTCAGACGCTCGCGCCCGTCGCCCATGCGCGGGATGGAGCCGAGCAGGGCCTGCGTGTACGGGTGGGCGGGCGCGTCGAAGATCCGGGTCACCGGCCCCCACTCCACCAGGCGCCCCGCGTACATCACCGCGACCTGGTCGCACATCTTGGCCACGATGCCGAGGTTGTGGGTGATGAAGATCAGGGCCAGCTCGTACTGCCGCTGCAGGTCCCTCAGGAGGTTCAGGTACTGGGCCTGGATCGTGAGGTCGAGGCTCGTGGTGGGCTCGTCCGCGATCAGCAACCGCGGGGAGCAGGAGATGGCGATGGCCCCCACGATACGCTGGCGCATGCCGCCCGACATCTGGTGGGGGTACTCGCGCACGCGCGACTCCGGCGCGGAGATGCGGACCGCCTTCAGCAGATCCGTGGCCCGGCTCCAGGCGCCGCGGCGGCCGACTCCCTCGTGCACCCGGAGCGGCTCGGCCACCTGGTCGCCGATGGTGAACAGCGGGTTCAGCGACGCCATCGGATCCTGCAGGATCATCGCGATGCGCTGGCCGCGGATCCGCCGCATCTCCACGTCGGACTTCGTGCGCAGGTCCTCACCCTCGAAGAGGATCTCCCCGCTCGTGATTCGGGCCGCGGGGGGCAGCAGGCGCAGGATGGTCAGCGCGAGCGTGCTCTTGCCGGAGCCGGACTCGCCCACGATGCCGAGCGTGCTGCCCGCCTCCAGGGAGAGCGAGACCTCGTCCACCGCGCGCACCACGCGGGTGCCCCGCGCGCTGACATAGTGCGTCGAGAGGTTGCGCAGCTCGAGAAGGGGCGGAGCGGTCACAGCTGACGGAGCTGGGGGTCGAGCTTCACGCGGAGCCAGTCACCCAGGAGGTTGGCGGAGAGGACCATGAACATGATGCAGCAGCCGGGCAGCACCGTGAGCCACCAGTAGCCCGCCATCATGCCCTTCTTGCCGTCGGCGAGCATGAGCCCCCACGCGGGCTGCGGCGGCGGCACCCCCAGCCCCAGGAAGGAGAGGGCGGCCTCGGTCACCACGACCACGCCCAGCATGAGGGTGCCGAGCACGATGGCCGAGTTGAGCACGTTGGGCAGGATGTGGCGCTTCATGATCGTGCGCTTGGAGCAGCCGGCCACGATGGCGAGGCGGACGTAGTCGCGCTCCTTGAGCGAGAGCACTTCGCCGCGGATCACGCGCGCATAGCGCGTCCAGTAGGCCAAGCCCAGGATGATCACGATGTTCATCGCGCTGGGCCCGACCACCGCGGCCAGGAAGATCGCGAAGGTGAGCGCGGGCAGCGCGAGCCAGGCGTCGGTGACCCGCATGATGACCTGATCCACCCAGCCTCCCAGAAAGCCCGACAGGATGCCGAGCCCGGTGCCCAGGAGGCCGGCCACCACCACCGCGGTGAAGCCCACCACGATGGAGATGCGGGCGCCAAAGATGAGCCGGGAGAGCACGTCGCGCCCCAGGTGGTCGCTACCCAGGAGGAACTTCTCGCTGCCGCCCTGCTGCCAGGCCGGCGGGCGGAAGCGCTCGCCGAGATTGCCCACCTCGGGGTCGTGGGGCGCGAGCACGTTGGCGAAGACCGCGGCGAAGATCAGCACGCCCAGGATGGCCATCGGGATCAGCGGGAAGCCCTCGGTCCGGAAGGATGCGAAGGACGCGACGCGCCAGGCGACGGTGAGCGCGGCCGAGCGGCTGCCGTTCATCGGGCGAGCCGGATGCGCGGGTCGATCACCGCGTAGAGGATGTCGACGACGAGGCTCACGATCACGACCATGGCCCCATTCAGGATGACGGTGGCCTGCACGATCGGGAAGTCGCGGAAGGCGATGCCCTCGTAGAGGAGCCGGCCGATGCCGGGCCACGCGAAGACCGTCTCCACCACCACCGCGACGTTGACCATGATCACGAGATTGATCCCGGCCAGGGTCAGCACCGGGATGAGCGCGTTCTTGAACGCGTGCTTGCCGATCACGAGCGCTTCCGGCAGCCCCTTCAGGCGGGCCAGCTTCACGTACTCGGAGCCCAGCACGTCCAGCATCGACGAGCGGGTGAGCCGCATGTGGGCGGCCGCGAAGTACCAGCCGAGGGCGAAGGCGGGCATCAGGAGATGGGCCGCGGTGCCGGAGCCGGAGGACGGGAGCCACCCGAGGTAGACCGAGAAGAAGAGGATCAGGAGGAGGCCCACCCAGAACGACGGCAGCGACAGCCCGAGGAGGGCGAACACCTTGCCCGCGCTGTCCCACCACTGGTTGACGCGCACCGCCGCGATGATCCCGGTGGGGATGCCGATCAGGAGCGAGAAGGCCATCGCGGCGCTGGCGAGCAGGAGCGAGCTGGGCAGCCGGGAGAGATAGAGCTCGAGCACCGGGGTGCGGTAGTAGAACGAGTGGCCGAGGTCGCCGCGCACCAGGCTCGACACGAAGTGGCCGTACTGCACCCAGAGCGGGCGGTCGAGGCCGAACTGCTTGCGGACGGCCTCCAGGTCGGCCTGGCTGGCCCCCGGCTCGACCAGGAGCACCGTCGGATCGCCGGTCAGCCGCACCAACAGGAAGATCGTGACGGACAGCAGCACGAGCGAGATCGCCGCGAAGCCGACGCGCTTGGCGATGTATCGCTTCATGTCACGGCTTCTTCAGGCGCAGGTCTTCGTACGGCGCCGAGTAGGCGTGATTGGCCACGAGACCCAGCCCGTGGACCTCGAGGCGCGGGCCGACCCCGTTGAGGAAGGCGGGCTCGATCACCGGCCCGAACATCGCCCGCTCGTGGATGAGCTGCTGCATCTTGTGGAGGATCTGCTGGCGCACCCGCGGGTTCATCTCGTTGGCCTGCTCGGTGTAGAGGCCGTCCACGTCGGGGTAGGCCCCGTACGCGTACCGCCCGCCCGTGATCGCGTACTGCTCGAGCCGGATGGGCGCGTTGCCGGGCGCTCCGCTACCGCTGAAGATCACCCCGCGCAGCTTCTTCTCACCGTACTCCTTGAAGAAGGCGACCCGCTCCATCGGCCGCAGCCGGAGCCGGATGCCGACCTGCTGGAGATAGTTGGCCACCGGCTCCCCGATGGCCACCCCGTAGATCGTGTCACCCGACAGGTCGCCCGACTCGAAGCCGTTCGGGTAGCCCGCTTCCGCGAGGAGCCGCTTGGCACCCCGGGGATCGAAGGCGTAGGCGGGCGGCGCCCAGAAGTACTCCATGCCCTGGGGAATGAACGAATGGGCGAGCTTGGAGAGGCCGAGATACACGGCCTGATTGATGCCCGCGCGGTCGATCGCGAGATTGGCGGCCAGGCGGACCCGGCGGTCGTGCCAGGGCGACTTCGGGTCCCACTGGTCGGTGAAGACGAGCCACGTGGTGAAGGTGAAGTAGGTCGGCACCAGGGCGAGCCCCGGCGAGCGCTTGGCCTCCTCGGCGAGCGGCCCGGTGATCGAGTAGGCCACGTCCACCTCGCCGCGCTTGAGCGCGGCCAGCCGGGTGGACTCGTCGGGGATGGTCCGGAACACCAGCGTCTTCAGCGTGGGGATCTTCCGCCAGTACTGCTCATGGGCCTCGAGCACGAGCTCGACGCCCGGCTTGAAGGAGACGAACTTGTACGGCCCCGCGCCCACCGGCGCCTTCTTGAAGCCGTCCTCGCCCACCTGCTCGACGTACTTCTTGGGCACGATCCAGGCGGCGCCGGTCGCCGGCGTCGCGTAGAAGGCCAGGAAGTCGGGCCACGGCCGCTTCAGGGTGAAGCGGATGCGGTGCGGGTCGAGCACCTCCACCCGGGCGACCTTGCCCTGGAGCAGGGCCGCGCTCGCGCCCCGGTACCGCTCGAAGGAGAACTTCACGTCCTCGGCGGTCATCACGTCGCCATTGTGGAAGCGGACGTTCTTCCGGAGCACGAACTCGTAGACGAGCCCGTCCTTCGACTGGGTCCACGACTCGGCGAGGGACGGCGCCATCGGCTTGCCCGGCATCGGCTTCACGAGGGCGTCGTGCATGGCGTACAGCACCATGAACGGCGTGATGATCCCGGACGTCTCCGCGGGATCGAACCAGGTCGGCGCCAGCGTGATGTGCACGGCCCACGTCGCCTGCCCCTCGGGGCCCGCGGCGGCGGCCGGGCGGGCGGGGAGGACCCCGGCGAGCACGGTCAGGACGAGGGCCAGGGTCAGCGCGAGAGCGGTCGAGCGGACAGGCTTCATCCTCACGGTCTCCGGGAGGGGGTTGGTGCGGCGATGCGGGCGGACGGCGGACCGCTGGGCGGGACGGCCGGGAAGGCCGCCGCGAGGACCGTCAGACGGATCCGCCGGGGTCCGATCATCACCGTCTCCTCCATGAGACGAAAGTCGGAGGGCTTGGGAGCTTGGGACTGGGCCTGAGTCGGGTCGGGAGTGCCGTGATTATCGTCGAAACGATGGCCTTGTCAATGGGCCGGAACGGAAGGGTCAGCGGTCGCGCGCGGCGGTATAGGCCTCGATCACCCCGGTGAGAGTCCGGACGCTGCGGTCGAAGACCTCGGCGGCCCGGCCGATGGTGGTCGGGGTGGTGCTCTCCAGGCGAAGGATGTGGGTCCAGCCCGCGATAGGGTGAGCCCGCAGGTCGTGGCCGAGCTGGTGCCGTTCCGCACCCTCCGCCTCCCGCTGCCGCTCCACGGAGCCGCGGAGCGCCGCGACGCGCCCGGCGAGGTCCGCGCGCGCCTCGTCGGGCAGGTCGCGCTGCCGCGCGATCGCCGCGTCGAGCTCCTCGAGCAGCCCCGCGACGGTCCGGTCCATCGCCGCGATCACGGGCCGTTCCGTGGGGCGGACGTGCGGCCCAGCAGCCCCCAGCGCTGGAGCATGTTGTGCAGCGTCTTGGTGCTGATCGCCAGCCGCTCGGCCGCGCGGGTCTTGTTGTTGTTCTCGGCGGCCAGCGTGCGCAGCACGAACTGCTTCTCGACCTCGCGCAGGGGCAGTCCGATGGGGACGGTGAGGGCGTCGGGATCGCCGCTCCAGGCGGTGGCCGCCGCGACCGGCGAGGTGCTCGGCAGGTACCGGGGGGTGAGCAGGTCGCCCTCGCAGGCGATGAAGGCCCGCTCCACCACGTTGCGCAGCTCGCGGACATTGCCCGGCCAGGGGTTTGCCATCAAGATCTTGAGCGTGGCGTCGTCGGCGCCGGTGATGCGCTTGTCGTACTTGCCGTTGAACTCCTCGACGAACCCGGTCACGATCAACGGGATGTCCTCGACCCGCTGCCGCAGCGGCGGCACCGACAGGGTGAAGACGTTCAGCCGGTAGTACAGGTCTTCGCGAAACGCCCCCTCCTTCAGGGCCGCGATCGGGTCCTTGTTGGTGGCGGCCACCACCCGCACGTCCACCTTGATCTCGCTCTTGCCGCCCAGCCGCCGGAACGAGCCCTCCTCGAGGACCCGGAGGAACTTGGCCTGGGTGCCCGGCTGCATCTCGGCCACCTCGTCGAGCAGGAGGGTGCCCCCGTGGGCCAGCTCGAAGCAGCCCTCGCGCCGGTCGCGGGCGTCGGTGAAGGCGCCCCGCTCGTGGCCGAAGATCTCGCTCTCGAGGAGCGTCTCCGGCATGGCCGCGCAGTTGACCGCCACGAAGGGGCCGCCCGCGCGGGCCGAGAGGTCGTGCAGCGTGCGGGCCACCAGCTCCTTGCCGGTGCCGGTCTCGCCGTGGATCAGCACCGGAGCGGAAGTGGCCGCGGCCTGCTCGATCAGGCGGTGGACCTCCTGCATGGGCGCGCTGCGGCCGATCAGCCGGCCCATCCCCCAGACGTCCTTCACGCGCCGCCGCAGGATCGTGACCTCGTCCAGGGTTCGCGCCCGGTCCAGGGCCTTCTCGACGAGCAGCCGGAGCCGGTCGAGGTCCACCGGCTTGGTGAGGTAGTCGTACGCACCCTGGCGCATCGCGCCCACCGCGGTATCCACCGTGGCCCGGCCGGTGAGTATGATCACCGGCACCCGCGGCATCTCCTGCTGCAGCGCGCGCAGGAGAGTCAGGCCGTCCATGTCGGGCATCATGAGATCGGTGATGACGAGCGAGGGGCGCAGGCTCGGCGCTTTCTCGAGCGCTTCCCGCCCCTCGGACGCGACGTCCGTCGCATAGCCCCACGTGCCGAGCAGCGTCTCCAGCCCGGTGCGGGAGTCTTCCTCGTCGTCCACGATGAGTATCTGAGGCTTCACCGCCATAACCAGTCGTCCATATCCCACCGTCGAGCAATTGCCGTGCCCGGCGCCGGGACGAGGCCATGTTGTGGAAAGTACGGAGATGTCCCGCTCCCGACGGGACCTGTCCGAAGTGATGGCGGCATTCTGGCACGGTAAGAACGACCGTGCTACTGCCCGCGCGTCGCCCGCCGGCGGGAAGTTCCTACCCGGTAAGGCTTGGGAGCAGAGCCACGCTGACCTCGCCGCCGCTTCGCCCCATGCCCCGGGTGGCTGCCTCGGCCTGACGCGCGGCCGGCCTCGGGGCTTCGCCGATCAGGCCGACGGGGCCCGCGTCCGCGCCCACTCCGGACGGACCCGCATCCGGGTGAGGGCGTCCATCACGCGTCTGGAGAAGTTCGCCCTCGGCATCAACTCGTACGCCTGCCGGACCGCGGATGCGCGGACGAGCAGGAACTTCTACCCGGTCGTTTCTTCCCCGGCCCAGTTATAATGCGCCCCGTATCCGGGAAGGAGAGAGATCGAATGAAGCCGCTCGTCGTGCTCGGAGGGCCCATCCACCCGGATGGGATGAAGCAGCTCGAGGCGGAGGCGCGGGTGGTCGTCACCAGCGCCGAGACCGAGGCCGGCATGATCGCCGCCGCCAAGGAGGCCGAAGGCATCCTGTTCCGGTTGAAGCCGGACTGCACCCGGAGCCTGATGGCCGGGTGCCCGAAGCTCAAGGTGGTGGGGCGGCACGGGGTGGGCCTCGACATCGTGGACCTGCCCGCCGCCACCGATCTCGGCGTGGCGGTGGTGCACGCCCCCGGCTCCAACTCGAACTCGGTGGCCGAGCACGCGATCATGCTCATGCTGGCCTGCGCCAAGCAGGCGGTGGTGGTGGACCAGCGGACGCGCAAGGCGGACTGGGGCAAGGCCCGCTGGGAAGGCATGCTCGAGATGAACGGCAAGACGCTCGGCATCATCGGCGTCGGCAATATCGGCCGGCGGGTAGCCCGGACCGCGGCCGCGCTCGGCATGCGGGTGATCGGCTACGACAAGTACGTGCCGGCCGACGAGGTGCGCAATCGCGGGGTCGAGCCGATGCCCGACATGGCCTCGGTCCTGCGCCAGGCCGACGTGGTGACGTGCCACACGCCGCATACCAAGGAAACGCACCACATGATCGACGCGGCCGCGGTGGCCCAGATGAAGGACGGCGTGATCTTCGTGAACACGTCACGGGGCAAGACCCAGGACGAGAACGCGCTCGTGGCCGGGCTCGAGGGGGGCAAGATCCGCGCGGCGGGGATCGACGTCTTCGAGGAGGAGCCCGCGTCCTCCGACAACCGGCTCTTCCAGCTCGAGAACGTGATCGTCTCGCCCCATATCGCCGGGGTGACCCGGGAGACCATGCGCGGGATGGCGCTCCAGGTGACCGCCGAGATGCTCCGCGTGCTGCGCGGCGAGAAGCCCCACGTGCTCGCCAACGCCGATCTCTGGCCCAGGCTCGGGCACCTCAAGTAGACTGGGCGAGGGGAGACCGGGGAGGGGAGACCATACGATGCCGATCGACGCGCGCCATCCGAAGGAGATCCGGGCCGACATCCGGGCGGGCCGGCTCAGGGCCGTGACCGCCGGGCTCGCCCCCGGCTTCGTGCAGGCCAATCTCGCGGTGCTGCCCAAGGAGCAGGCCTACGACTTCCTGCTCTTCTGCCAGCGCAACCCCCGCCCCTGCCCGCTGATCGAGGTGACCGACGTGGGCTCGGCCGAGCCGGTCGGGGTGGCCCCGGGCGCCGACCTGCGCACGGACATTCCCAAGTACCGCATCTACAAGGACGGCGTGCTCGCCGACGAGGTCACCGACGTGACCCCGTTCTGGCGCGACGACCTCGTCGCCTTCCTGCTCGGCTGCTCCTTCACCTTCGAGTGGGCCCTGCTCGACGCGGGCATCCCGATGCGCCACATCGAAGAAGGTAAGAACGTGGCGATGTGGAAGACGTCCGTGGCGTGCCGGCCCGCCGGCCAGTTCCACGGGCCCATGGTCGTCTCGATGCGGCCGATCCCGACCGGGCTCGTGTCCAAGGCGGTGACGGCCTCCGCGCGCTTCCCCGGCGCCCACGGCGCCCCCGTGCACGTCGGCGATCCGGCGGCCCTCGGCATCGCCGACATCAACAAGCCCGATTGGGGCGACTCGGTGGGCGTTCGCGCGGGGGAGGTGCCGGTGTTCTGGGCCTGCGGGGTGACGCCGCAGGCGGTGGCGCTGGCCTCGAAGCCCGCGTTCATGATCACCCACAGCCCCGGGCACATGTTCATCACCGACCTGCCGAACCACACGCTGGCGGCAATCTGATCACTCCGGCCCGGTGACGATCTGGTCCGAGCCGCGATTCCTCCCCTGCGGGGATCGCGCGCTCTCGGTCGAGCTGGGTGACGAGATCACCCGGGACATCAACGCCCGCATCTTGGCGCTCGAGTACCTGATCCATCAGAAGCGCGTGCCCGGGGTCGGCGAGACCGTTCCCAGCTACCGCGCCCTGCTCGTCTACTACGACCCGGTGGCGGTGGGCTACGAGGCGCTGACCGCCACGCTGCGCGGGCTCCTGGCCGAGGCGCGCCCGGAGGTCCTGCCGCCCGTCCGTACCGTGGAGCTGCCGTGCTGCTACGGCGGCGAGCTGGGCTTCGAGCTGGAGGCCGCGGCCGCCAAGCTCGGGCTCGCGCCCGAGGAGATGGCCCGCCTGCACGCCGGGGCCGACTACTACGTCTACTTCGTCGGCTTCACCCCCGGGCTGCCCTACATGACCGGCATGCCCGAGCGGCTGACGATCCCGCGCCTCACGAACCCGCGCCTCAAGACGCCGCCGGGCAGCGTGAGCATCGGCGGCGTGCAGTGCTGCATCTACTCCGTCGAGAGCCCGGGCGGCTTCTGGGTGCTCGGCCGCACCCCGGTGCGCCTCTACGATCCGACCGCGCCCGACCCGATCCTGCTCCGCGCCGGCGATCATGTGCGCTTCCGCCCGATCGACCGCGCCGAATACGACGCCGTCGCGGCCGAGGTGGACGCCGGGCGGTATGAACCCCGGTTCGCCGGCCCCGTCCCCCCGACGTCATGAGCCTATTGCTCGTCCAGGACGCGGGTCCGCTCACCACCATCCAGGATCTGGGCCGGCCCGGTCACCTCCGCGTGGGCATCCCGGCTTCGGGCCCCATGGATCGCGAGGCCTTCCTCCTCGCCAACCGCCTGGTCGGCAACCCCGACCCCGCGGCGGGGCTCGAATGCACCCTGATCGGCCCGCGCGTGGAGTTCACCGACGAGCGGCTGGTCGCGGTCACCGGCGCGGACATGGCGCCTACCGTGAACGGCGCGCCGGTGCCCGCCTGGCAGGGCCTGCGCGTGCACGCCGGCGACGTGCTGCGGCTCGGGCCCGCCCGCAGCGGGGTGCGCGGGTACCTGGCCATCGCGGGCGGCATCGAGACGCCACCGGTGCTCGGCTCGCGCGCCACCTACGTGCGCGGCCGGCTGGGCGGCCTCGAGGGCCGCGCGCTGCGCAAGGGCGACCGGCTGCCGCTGGGCCCGGTGGGGGCGGCGCGGCCGCACCGACTGAATCCCGACCGCGTGCCCACCTATGGGGGCGACCCCGAGCTGGCGGTGGTGCTGGGGCCGCAGGACGACCGCTTCACCCCGAGGGGCATCGCCGCTCTCTTCGAGGGGCCCTACGAGATGCTGCCCCAGAGCGACCGCATGGGCGCGCGGCTCAAGGGGCCCTTCATCGAGCACACCCGCGGCCACGACATCATCTCCGACGGCGTGGCGCTGGGCGCTATCCAGGTCATCGGCGAGGGGCAGCCCATCGTGCTCCTGGCCGACCGGCAATCCACCGGCGGGTACACCAAGATCGGCACGATCTGCTCGTTTCACATCGGCCGGATCGCCCAGGTGAAGCCGGGCGGGCGGCTCCACTTCCGCCGCGTGACAGTGGCCGAGGCTCATGCGATGCTGCGGCAGAGCCTCCGGGCGCTGCAGGACGCCATAGAATAAGACAGGAGGAACGCCATGACTCTCGAGCGCGCCGTCACCGACTATCAGGCCAAGACCCCCCGCTCCCGCCAGCTCTTCGAGGAGGCGCTGCGGGTGATGCCGGGCGGCAACAGCCGCACCACCACGTTCTTCGACCCGTACCCGTTCTACATCACCCGCGGCGAGGGCGCGCGGATCTGGGACGCCGACGGGGTCGAGCGGCTCGACTTCAACTGTAACTACACGAGCCTGATCCTGGGCCACGCCAATCCGCAGGTGGTGAAGGCGATCCAGGACGCGGCGGTGAACGGCATGTCGTTCCCGGGCCCGAGCGAGCACGAGATCCGGCTCGCCGAGATCCTCACCACGCGCATCCCGGGCCTGGACGTGGTGCGCTTCGTCAACTCCGGCACCGAGGCCACCATGCACGCGGTGCGGGTGGCCCGCGCCTTCACGGGCCGGAACAAGATCGCCAAGTTCGAGGGCGCCTACCACGGCACCCACGACTGGGTGCTGGTGAGCGTGGCGCCGGATCCGGCCACCGCGGGCTCGCGCAAGCGGCCGAAGTCGGTGGCGTGGTCCTCGGGCGTGCCGCCGATGGTGGTGAAGCACGTGGTGACGCTGCCGTGGAACGATGCCGACGCCTGCGTGAAGATCCTCGAGAAGCAGGGGGGCGACATCGCGGCGCTGATCGTCGATCCCTTGCTCGCCAACGCGGGCATGATCCCGGTGCGCGAGGGGTTCCTCGAGACGCTGCGCGAGGCCACCCAGCGCCTGGGCATCCTGCTGATCTTCGACGAGGTGATCTCGTTCCGCATCGGCCGCGGGGGCGCCCAGGAGCGCTTCAACATCCGGCCGGACCTGACCACCCTCGGCAAGATCATCGGCGGCGGCCTCGCGGTCGGCGCCTTCGGCGGCCGCGCGGACGTGATGAACTTCTACGACCCCCGCGACGGCAAGGGGCGGATCAACCACGGCGGCACCTTCAACGCCAACCCGCTCACGATGGCGGGCGGCATCGCCACCATGGAGCAGCTCACGCCGGAGGCCTACGCGCGCCTCGACGCGCTCGGCGACCGGCTGCGCGACGGCGTGCGGCGCCTCCTGCGGAAGAAGGGCTACGCGGGCCAGATCACCGGCGTGGGCTCGCTCTTCTGGCTGCACCACAGCAAGAAGAAGCTCAGCGACTACCGGTCCGCGCGGCCGGAGGATCCGAAGGCGCCCGCGCGCACCTTCCTGGGCCTGGTCAACGAGGGCGTGCTCCTGTCCCAGCGCGGGCTCGGCGCCTGCTCGCTGGCCATGACCGACGGAGACGTGGACCGCTTCGTCGAGACCCTCGGCCGGGTCCTGGAATAGCCCGCTCCCTCTGAGGAGCGGGCCACATCATACCCCTCTCCCCTCTGGGGAGAGGGCAGGGTGAGGGGTACCGGAATGAAAATGATCGATCTCAACTGCGACATGGGCGAATCGTACGGGCGCTGGACGCTCGGGGCCGACGAGGCCATCATGCCGTTCATCAGCTCCGCCAACGTGGCGTGCGGCTTCCACGGCGGCGACCCGCACGTCATGCGGAAGACGGTGGAGCTGGCGCTGGCGCACCGAGTGGCGCTGGGCGCCCACCCCTCGCTGCCCGATCTCATGGGCTTCGGCCGGCGCAAGATGGACGTGAGCCCGCGCGAGCTGCAGGACTACTTCTGCTACCAGACCGGCGCGCTGCGCGAGATGGCGCGCGCGGCGGGGGCGGAGCTGCAGCACATGAAGCCCCACGGCATCCTCTACAACATGATGGAGGCCGACGAGGCGCTCGCCACCGCGGCCGGCCAGTCCGCGATGGACTCGGGCCTGATCCTGATGACCCTCGCCTCCGGCCGCTACGACGCCACCTGCCGCAAGACGGGGGCCCGCGTGGCCTCGGAGGGCTTCGCGGACCGGGCCTACAACGTGGACGGCACCCTCGTCTCCCGCAAGCTCGCGGGCTCGCTCATCACCGATCCGGCCGCGGCCGCCGCGCAGGCCGTGCAGATGGCGATGCACGGCAAGGTCCGCACCATGGACGGCGTGGAGATCGACATCTCGGTGCAGACCATCTGCTGCCACGGCGACACGCCCGGCGCCGAGCGCATCGTGCGCGCGGTGCGGGAGGCGCTGGAGAAGGCGGGCTGCCAGGTCAAGCCGCTGCGCGACTGGCTGCCCGCCCACTGATGACCGGGCGCGCCGCTCTCGCCCTGGTCGCCGCGCTGCTGGGCGCGGGCTGCGCGGTGGCCCGGCTGCCGGAGACCGCGTCCACCCGCGAGCAGACGGAGACCCAGCACCGCCTCGACGTCGCCGACTGCAAGGCCGAGGTGGGCTACCGGCACAACTACAACGGCGACGACTCGCCCCTCGCCAATGCCATCCGCAACGTCTTCGTCCTCGGCACGAGCGGCGCCGCCCTCGGCGGGCTCGTGACCGGGCTGCCCACGTCCACCGCGTCGACGGCCACCGAGGGCCTGATCGCCGGCGCCGGCGCGGGGGGCATCGCGGGCGGCGCGATCAGCGTGAGCGGCCAGCCCCGCTTCGAGCGCGAGTGGATCGCCTGCATGGAGAGCCGCGGCTACCGGATCGTTGCGACGCCGCGGGCCATCCATTAAGATGAGGGCGCCCCGGGCATCCAGATGACGGACACCACCGCGTCGACCCCGCTCAAGCGCACCCCGCTCCGTGACGTCCACGTCAAGGCGGGGGCGAAGATGGTCCCCTTCGGCGGCTGGGACATGCCGGTGCAGTACACCGGGATCATCGAGGAGCACCGGGCGGTGCGGCGCGCGGTCGGCCTCTTCGACATCAGCCACATGGGCGAGCTCGAGGTGCGCGGCCCCGACGCCCTCGCGGCGGTTCAGCGCCTGTGCACCAATGACGCGCGGACGCTCGAGATCGGGCAGGTGCAGTACGCGGCCCTCTGCTATCCGGAAGGCGGCATCGTGGACGACCTCACGGTGTATCGGCTGGCCGCCGACCACTACATGCTCGTGGTCAACGCCTCCAATATCGACAAGAACTGGGCGTGGGTCACTTCCCACAGTGTAGGCCGCGCCGCGTGGAAGAACGTGAGCGACGAGACCGCGCTGCTCGCGGTGCAGGGCCCGAAGGCGGAAGCGCTGGTGGCCCGCCTCGCCGACCGCGACGTGACCGGGCTCCACTACTACCACTTCGCCCGCGGGGCGGTCGCGGGGGTGCCCGCCATCATCTCGCGCACCGGCTACACCGGCGAGGACGGCTTCGAGCTCTACGTCGCCGCGGGCGGGGCCGAGCGTCTCTGGGCCGCCCTGATCGAGGCGGGGCGCCCGGACGGCATCCAGCCGATCGGGCTGGGGGCGCGCGATACGCTGAGGCTCGAGATGAAGTACGCGCTCTACGGCAACGACATCGACCAGACCACGAACCCGCTCGAGGCGGGACTCGGCTGGGTGGTCAAGCCCGCCAAGGGCGAGTTCATCGGCCGCGAGGCCATCGAGGCGCTCCGCGCGCGGGGGGTCGCCCGCAAGCTGGTCGGCTTCGAGATGGCGGAGCGGGCGGTGCCCCGCCACGGCTACCGCCTCATGTCCGGCGGCGCGCCGGTCGGCGTGGTCACCTCGGGCTCGTTCGGCCCGTCGGTGGAGCGCTCGATCGGGATGGGCTATGTCCCCTCCGCGCTATCCGCGGTGGGCAGCGAGCTGGCCGTGGAGATCCGGGGCACGGCGCACGCCGCCCGCGTGGTCAAGACCCCCTTCTATCCCTCGCACACCAGGAAGGCCTAGGAGAGGCGTCGATGGCGAACGTTCCGGCGGAGCTCAAATACACCCGCGAGCACGAGTGGGCCAAGGTGGAGGGCGACCGCGCCCGCATCGGCATCACCGCCTTCGCCCAGGAGCAGCTCGGCGACGTGGTCTTCGTCGAGCTGCCCAAGGTGGGCGCGAAGGTCACCGCCATGAAGACCTTCGGGGTGGTCGAGTCGGTGAAGGCGGTCTCCGACCTGTTTGCGCCGGTCACCGGCGAGGTGGTGGAGGTCAACGCGGAGCTGCCCAAGAAGCCCGAGCTGGTCAACACCGACCCGTACGGCCAGGGATGGATGCTCGTGATCCGCATGAGCAGTCCCAAGGAAGTGGACGGTCTCATGAGCGCCGCCGATTACGAGAAGCTCACCGCCGACGGCGGACACTGACGGAAGAATCACCCATGAGCGCCGCCACGACCGTAAACAGTCGCTCCGGTTCGAGCGCCGGCTCCGCCGGCGCCACTCGAGTCCTGGGGGAGGCTCGGAGGGGGCCTCGACGGCCCCCTCCGATGAACTAGCATGCGCTACATCTCCAACACGTCCGCCCAGCAGAAGGAGATGCTGGGGGTCATCGGCGCCTCCTCGATCGAGGACCTGCTGGTCCGCATCCCGGCCAAGGCGCGGCTCTCGCGGCCGCTCAACCTGCCGCGCGCCATGGCCGAGACCGACCTGGTCCGCCACCTGCAGCGCATCGCCGGGCTCAACGCGGGCGCCGACGAGTACGCCTGTTTTCTCGGGGCGGGCTCCTACGACCACGCGATCCCGAGCCCGATCAACCACCTGATCTCCCGCGGCGAGTTCTTCACCGCCTACACCCCGTACCAGCCGGAAGCCAGCCAGGGCACCCTTCGCTCGATCTTCGAGTACCAGACCATGATGGCGGAGCTGACCGGCATGGACGTGGCCAACGCCTCGATCTACGACGGCGCCTCCTCGCTGGCCGAGGCCGCGCTCATGGCGCACGCGGTGACCGGGCGCGACAGCCTGCTGATCTCGCGCGGGGTGAACCCGCTCTACCGCCAGGTGGTGGAGACCTACGTCGAGGGGCCGGGGCTCAAGCTCAAGTCGGTGCCGCTCGGCGACGGCGTCACCGACGTGGACGCGCTGCGGAAGGCGGTGTCCAAGCACAGCGCGGCGGTGGTGATCCAGTACCCGAACTTCTTCGGCTCGCTCGAGGACGTCCGGGCGATCGCGGACATCGCCCACGAGGCCGGCGCGCTCCTGGTCGTCGTGGCCGATCCGATCAACCTGGGACTGCTGACTCCCCCGGGCGCCTCCGGCGCCGATATCGTGGTGGGCGAGGGGCAGGGGCTCGGGGTGCCGATGAGCTTCGGGGGCCCGAACCTGGGCGTCTTCGCGGCCAAGCAGGAGCTGGTGCGGCGGATGCCCGGGCGCCTGGTCGGCGCGACGGTGGACGTCGACGGCCAGCGCGGGTTCGTGCTCACGCTGCAGACGCGCGAGCAGCACATCCGCCGCGAGAAGGCGACGTCCAACATCTGCACCAACGTGGCGCTCTGCGCGCTGATGGCCACCATCTACGTCTCGATCCTGGGCAAGCGCGGCCTCCGCAAGGTCGGCGAGCTCTCGACCGCCAAGGCCCACTACGCGGCGCGTGAGCTCAGCAAGATCCCGGGCGTCCGCCTGCGCTTCACCGCGCCCTTCTTCAAGGAGTTCACGCTCCAGCTTCCGAAGTCGCCGGAGCGCGTGGTCAAGCGGCTCATGAAGGACCGGCTGCTGGCCGGCGTGCCGCTCAAGGGCTTCGACCGCGCCTACAAGGACTGCCTGCTCGTCGCGGTGACCGAGAAGCGCACCAAGGAAGAGATCGACGCCTACGCGGCCGCGCTCGCGGCGGCGGTGGCCTGAGGCCGCCATGCACGCCGCCAAGCCCGCCTACGACAAGCTGATCTTCGAGCTGTCCTCGCCCGGCCGCTTCGCCTACTCGCTGCCGGAGAGCGACGTGCCGGACAGCGATCCGGCCGCGCTCCTGCCCAAGGAGCACCTGCGCGCGTCCGCGGCCGAGCTGCCGGAAGTCTCGGAAGTCGACGTGATCCGCCACTACTCGCGCCTGTCCCAGATGAACTACGGCGTCGACACCCACTTCTACCCGCTCGGCTCGTGCACCATGAAGTACAACCCGAAGATCAACGAGGACATGGCGCGCCTCGGCGGCTTCGCGCGCCTGCACCCGCTGGCCCCGGAGGCGGCGAGCCAGGGGGCGCTCCAGCTCATGTGGGAGCTGGCGCGGGACCTCGCCGAGATCTCCGGGATGGACGAGGTCTCGCTCCAGCCCGCGGCGGGCGCCCAGGGCGAGCTGGCCGGCGTGCTGATGATCCGCGCCTACCATCTGGCGCGCGGGGAGCGGCGCCACAAGGTGCTGATCCCCGACTCGGCGCACGGGACCAATCCCGCGTCCACCGCGCAGGCCGGCTTCTCGGTGGTCGAGCTCAAGTCCGAGGCGAACGGCGACGTGGACTTGGTGGACCTCGAGCGGCATCTCGACGAGGACGTCGCCGCGTTCATGATCACCCAGCCCAATACGCTGGGGCTCTTCGAGTCGCGCATCCACCAGATCACCGAGATGTGCCACGCCAAGGGCGTGCAGGTCTACATGGACGGCGCCAACTTCAACGCCATCCTCGGCATCACGCGCCCCGGCGACCTGGGCTTCGACGTCTGCCACTTCAACCTGCACAAGACGTTCACCACCCCGCACGGCGGCGGCGGGCCCGGCTCGGGGCCGGTGGGCATCAAGGCGCATCTGGCGCCGTTCCTGCCCACCCCGGTGGTGGTGAAGGGCGACGACGCCTACGCCCTCGACTGGAATCGCCCGCAGTCCATCGGCAAGCTGCAGGCGTTCTGGGGCAACTTCGGTATGCTGGTGCGGGCCTACACCTACATCCGGACCATGGGGCCCGACGGCCTCCGCTCGGTCTCGGAGAACGCGGTGCTCAACGCCAACTACATCCTGAAGCGCCTCGAAGGCGACTACGACCGGTCGGCGCCGGGCCCGTGCATGCACGAGTGCGTGCTCTCGGCGCGGCGGCAGAAGAAGCTCGGGGTGACCGCGATGGACATCGCCAAGCGGTTGCTCGACCTCGGGTTCTACGCGCCCTCCACCTACTTCCCGATGATCGTGGAAGAGGCGCTGATGATCGAGCCGACCGAGACCGAGTCCAAGGAGACGCTCGACCAGTTCTGCGACGCCATGATCCAGATTGCGCGGGAGACCGAGACGAATCCGCACCTGATCCACGAGGCGCCGGTCACGACGCCGGTGCGCCGCCTGGATCAGACGCTGGCCGCGCGCCAGCCCGTGCTGAGGTGGCGTCCCACGAAATGACCCTCTCCCTCCCGATCGGGATCACCCTCTCCCCGCTGGGGAGAGGGCAGGGTGAGGGGTGACGACCCCGTTCCGCCTGCTGGTCACCGAGCCGCTCGACGGCGCGCTGAACATGGCGCTGGACGAGGCCCTGCTGCTGGGCCGGCTGGCGGGCACGGCACCTCCGACCCTCCGCTTCTTCTCCTGGCAGCCCGCCACCATCTCGCTCGGCTACGGGCAGGCCCTCGACGATCGTATCGACGTCGCGGCGGCGGCCGCGCTCGGCCTGGGGCTCGTGCGCCGGCCGACCGGCGGCAGCGCCATTCTCCACGAGGGGCCCGAGCTCGAGCTGACCTATAGCGTGACGGCGCGCGCGGGCGATTTCGAGGGCGCGGGTGACCTGCTCGAGACGTATCGGTGGATCGGCGCCGCCCTCGCCGCGGGGATCAATCGCCTGGGCGCGCCGGTCGAGATGGTGCCGGTGCAGCCGTCCGACCCCACCGCGATGCCCACCTTCTGCTTCGCGCGGACGGGCTCGTACGAGCTGGAGATCGCGGGCCTCAAGGTGGTGGGCAGCGCCCAGCGGCGGCAGGGCTCGGGCTTCCTGCAGCACGGGGCGGTGATGCTGGGCGCCGCGCCGGACCGCCTGCGTCGCGTGTTCCCGGGCGAGCGCGATCCCCTGGCCGGCATGACCACGCTCGAGGCCGTGCTCGGCCGGCGGCCCTCGTTCGAGGAGACCCTGACCGCGCTGGCCGACGGCTTCCGCGCGGAGCACGGGCTCGAGCTGGCCCCCGGCGGGCTGGTGGCGGAGGAGATGGCGCTCGCGGAGACGCTCGTGAGCGAGAAGTACGGCACCGACCGCTGGACCCGATCCGGCCGCGCGATGACCGTCACCACCCCGCACTCCACCACCCCTCACCCTGCCCTCTCCCCTGAGGGGAGAGGGTTCTCGGTACCCTCGCCCCCGAAGGGGGAGAGGGCAGGGTGAGGGGGACCTCATGACGTTCGCGCGCGAGTACCCGGATGCACCCCGCGTGGGCGTGGGCGCGGTGATCCTGGACGGCGACCGCGTGCTCCTGGTCAAGCGCGGGCAGCCGCCGTCCGAAGGTAAGTGGAGCATTCCCGGTGGCCTCGTTCACCTGGGCGAGCGCATCGAGGACGCGGTGCGCCGCGAGGTGCAGGAGGAGTGCGGGGTGAGGGTGCGCCTGCTCGGCCTCTGCGGGGTGATCGACCGGGTGCGGCTCGCGCCCGGGAACGGATCGGAGGCGCCCCGCGTGCACTATCACTACGTGATCATCGACTACGCGGCGGCGGTCGAGGCCGGCGTACCCCGCGCGGGCAGTGACGCCGCCGAGCTGCGCTGGGTGGCGATCGCCGACCTCGACCGCTACGACACTACCGACGGGCTCGCGGACATGGTGCACCGCGCGGTGAGCCTCGGCCGGACCCAGACCCTGTCCCAGGGAGGATGACGCGAATGGAGCTGGCCCTCGAGACCCGTAGCCCATCGGAAGCGCGCGCGGACGTGCTGGTGCTGGGGCAGTACGGCGACGGCGCGCGGCCGGCGCCCGAGATCGCCACGCTGGACCGAGCGCTCGGCGGCCTGCTCTCGCGGGTGCTCAAGACCGAGAAGTTCGAGGGCAAGCCGGGGCAGATCTCGTATTTCCATACCGCGGGCGCGGTCCCCGCGGGGCGCGTCCTCGTGGTGGGGCTCGGCCCGCTCAGGCGAGGCGCGCGGGCGCGCGACGCCGAGCCCATCCGCCGCGCCACCGCCGCCGCGGTGCGGCGCGCGCGCGATCTGGGCGCCGCCACCATCGCGGTGTTCATGCCCGCCGCCGCGCTGCCCGCCCGCGAGCGGGCCCAGGCGGTCGTGGAAGGCGCGCTGCTCGGCACCTATCGCTTCGACAAGTACCTGAAGGAGAAGAACGGCAAGGTGGTCCGCGCGCTGACCGTGCTCGAGCCCGACCGCCGCCGCGCGGCCGCCGCGCGCGACGGCGTGCGCATCGGCCGGATCTCCGCCGAGGCCACGGTTCTCGCGCGCGACCTGGTCAACGAGCCCGCCAACGTGGTGACGCCCACCTTCCTGGCGCGGCGCGCGGCCGAGATCGCCAAGGAGGGCGGGCTCGCCCTCCGGGTCCTGGACCGTGCCGAGTGCGCCAAGATGGGCATGGGCGCTTACGTGGGCGTGGCGCAGGGCAGCGAGGAGCCGCCCAAGTTCATCCACCTCACCTACTCCCCCAAGGGCCGGGCGCGCCGCCGCGTGGTGGTGATCGGCAAGGGCATCACCTTCGATTCGGGCGGGCTCGACCTCAAGACGGCCGACGGCATGCTGCGGATGAAGGACGACATGTCGGGCGCCGCCGCGGTGCTGGGCATCTTCCAGGCCCTGCCGCGGCTCAAGCCGCCGGTCGAGGTGCACGGGCTGATCGCGGCCACCGAGAACATGCCCTCCGGCACCGCCCAGCGCCCGGGTGACATCGTGCGGGCCATGAACGGGCTCACCATCGAGATCGGCAATACCGACGCGGAGGGCCGGCTCACGCTGGCGGATGCCCTCGCCTACGCGGTCAAGCACATCAAGCCGGACGAGATGATCGACATGGCCACGCTCACCGGCGCGGTGGTCATCGCGCTCGGCCAGGGCGTGTCCGGCGTGATGGCGAGCGACGACGCCCTCGCCGCGCGGGTGCTGGCCGCCGCCGACGGGGCGGGGGAGCGGATGTGGCGCCTGCCGCTCCACGACGAGTACAAGGACGGGCTCAAGAGCGACGTGGCCGATCTCAACAATATCTCGAGCCAGCGCGGAGCCGGCGCCATCGTCGCGGGCCTCTTCATGCGCGAGTTCACCGGGGGCGTGCCGTGGGCGCACCTCGACATCGCGGGCACCGCGTTCACCGAGCGCGAGCTGCCGCTCGGACCCAAGGGGGCCACCGGCGTGGGCGTGCGGACGCTGCTCACCTATTTCTCGAACGGGCGGCGCTAAGGGCCCGATGGCGGGCGGCGTCGACCTCCACACGCACACGATCGCTTCCGACGGCACGCTCCAACCACGCGAGCTGGTGGCGGAGGCCGCCCGGCGCGGGGTGCGCGTGCTGGCGATCACCGATCACGACTCCACCGACGGCCTCGCCGAGGCGATCGAGGAGGCGCGACGTCACCCCCCGCTCACCATCGTGCCCGGCATCGAGATCAACTGCGATGTCGAGGGCGCCGAGATCCACATCCTGGGCTACTGCATGGACTATGAAGCCCCGTGGTTCCAGGACTTCTGCCGCGCCCAGCGCGAGGAGCGCCGCGCCCGCGTGCACCGCATGGCCGAGCGCCTCAGCGAGCTGGGCATGCCGATCGACGTCGAGCGCGTGTTCACCCTGGTGCAGGAGGGCTCGGCGGGGCGCCCGCACGTGGCCCGCGTGATGGTCGAGCGCGGCTACGTCAAGACGGTGCGCGAGGCCTTCGACAAGTATCTGGCCGCGGGCAAGCCCGCGCACGTCCCGCGCAAGAAGCTCACGCCCGAGGACGCGGTGCGGCTGCTGCGCCGGGCCGGCGGCGTGCCCGTGTTCGCCCACCCGGGGCTGTCGGATCGGGACGCCATCATCCCGTCGCTGGTCGCGGCGGGGCTCATGGGCATCGAGTGCTTCTACAGCGAGCACTCTCCCGCCAAGCGCGGCAGCTACGTCGAGCTGTGCCGTCAGCACAACCTCCTCGCGACCGGCGGCTCCGATTTCCACGGCCCGCCGGTGCGCGCCGCGGTGCTGGGCAACCCTCCCGTGCCCCTGGCGGTCTGGGAAGCCCTGCAGGTGAAGGCGGCGGAGGCGCGGGCGAGCCGCCCCGCCTGACCCCGGCTGTCGATTCCCGGGGGTCATCGGCGTCGTATAGATGAGGGCCGATTCGATGGCCCGACATCCACCATAGGGAGGCTTACCGATGCGCTACCTGTTGCTCATCTGCTCCGACAAGAACCAGCCCGCTCCGTCCCCCGCCCAGATGGAAGCCATGGTGCAGGGACATGGCCGCTTCGCCCAAGAGCTGCACGCGGCCGGCAAGATGGTCCACGGCGAGCGTCTGCGCCCCGACGCCGACGGCAGCCGCGTCCGCTTCAAGGCCGGGCAGCGGCAGATCATGGACGGGCCCTTCACCGAGACGAAGGAGGCCCTGGGCGGCTTCTACCTGATCGAGTGCGACACCAAACAGGAAGCCCTGGAGTGGGCGAAGAAGGTCCCGCTCGGCGAGGGGGGCTTCATCGACGTGCTACCGGTCTGGGCGATGTGAGGGCGGGAGAGTCCGCCGCCACGCCGCGAGCCCGGCGGGTGGGCCACCAGCATGATCGCCGGATGGCGTACCATCTCGATTCGTGGGACCGCAGACCCCGGACGAGAACGTGCGCGCGCGCCTGGCGGAGGTATTCCGGATCGAGCACGCGCGGGTGGTCGCCTCGGTGCTCCGGATCGTGCGCGACATCGACGCGGCGCAGGAGATCGTCCAGGAAGCCTTCGAGCAGGCGCTCGATCACTGGCCCGCGGATGGAATCCCGGATCGCCCGGGGGCCTGGCTCCTCACCACCGCCCGGCGCCGGGCGCTGGATCATCTCCGGCGGACCCGCCGCGCCGGGGCGCGCGTCGACGCCCTCGCCCACGCGGCGCTCGGCGCGGCGCACCCGCCGCCTGAAGTGTCCGACCCCGACGAGGTCCCCGACGACCGACTCCGGCTGATCTTCACGTGCTGCCATCCCGCGCTGCCCGCCGACAGCCGCGTCGCGCTCACGCTGAGGCTGGTGGGGGGGCTCTCGACGACGGAGATCGCGCGGGCCTTCCTGGTGCCCGAGCCGACGGTCGCCCAGCGACTCGTGCGCGCCAAGCGGACGATCCGCGACGGGGGCTTCCCGTACGAGGTGCCCGAAGGGGTCGACCTGTCGTCGCGGCTGTCGGCCGTGCTCGCTGTCCTGTACCTGATCTTCAACGAGGGCTACGCGGCCCACTCGGGCGGCGACCTCGTGCGACACGACCTCTGCGAGGAGGCGATCCGGCTCGGCCACGTGCTCGCCGAGCTCATGCCCCGCGAGCCCGAGATCCTGGGGCTGCTGGCCCTGATGGAGCTCCAGGCCTCCCGCGCGGCGGCGCGCACCGACGTCGACGGCAATATCGTGCTGCTGGAGGATCAGGACCGGCTCCGCTGGGACCGGGCGCGGATCGCGCGGGGCCTCGCCTGCCTCGAGCGCGCCGGGCCGCTCCCGCGCGCGGGTCCCTACCAGCTCCAGGCCGCCATCGCCGCCTGTCACGCGCAGGCCCTATCCTGGGAGGCGACGGACTGGCCGCGGATCGTGGCCCACTACCGGGCCCTCGCCGAGCTGGCCCCGTCTCCGGTCGTCGAGCTGAATCTGGCGGTGGCGATCGGCCTGACCCAGGGCCCGGTGGCCGGGCTCGCCGCCCTCGACCGGATCGGCGATCCGGCGCTGCGCGACTATCACCTGCTGCCCGCCGCGCGCGCCGAGTTCCTCCGCCGCCTCGGCCGGAGGCCGGAGGCCGCCGTCGAGTACCGGCGCGCGCTCCGACTTGCGGACAACCCGCGGGAGCAGGCCTTCCTCGCGGCCCGGCTGGCCGCCTGCGAGGCGGGCGGAGGATCAAGCGCCTAAGGTGGTGCCGCGTCCAGCACCAGCTGCATCAGGTGACCGAACTGGCTCTCCGTCACCTGCCGGCCTTCGACGCGGGTGTTCACCCGATGGACCACGAGCAGGTCCAGGTGGGGCACGAGGACCATGTAGTGACCCCCGACGCCTTGAGCCGAGATCACCGGCCCCGGGAACCAGGCGGAGGCGAGGTGCGGGCCACCGGCCGGCGCGACGTACCACATGTAGCCGTAGCCGCCCTTCTGCCCGAGGTCGGAGTGTGAGCGCGTGCTGTCCGCGATCCAGTCGCGCGGCACGACGGCCGTGCCCTGCCACTGGCCATCGCGCAAGTACAGCAGGCCGAACCTGGCCATGTCGCGGGCGCTCATCCCGAACGGGTAGGCCGGGTGCATCGAATCCGGGCCGCGCACGTAGACGCCGTCCTCGACCCGGAAGTCCTCCATTCCAATGGGGTCCGCGATGCGGGTCTTGAGCTCCTCGAACAGGCTGGTCCCGGCCGCCCGCTCCAGGATCGTCCCCAGCGTATTGAAGTCCCAGTTGTTGTAGTACCAGAAGGCGCCGGGGCGATAGCTCCCTCGCGCGGGCCGGGCGGCCGCGTTGGTGGCGGTCTCGTAGAACGCTGGATGATAGACACCCGACCGGGCCTTGAGGAGATCTGCCACCGTGGCTTGCTTCTCGAGGTCGGTCAGCGTCGGCTCGTTGTCGTCGATGCCGAGATCGGCGAGCGTCGCGGCGAGGTGAATCCGGCCCTCGTGCGCGTGGATGCCGATCAGCGCGCTCAGAAACGCCTTCCGGATCGAATGCACGTTGAATCGCCGGCCGGTGTCGCCCCACTCGTCGAGCACGTGGCCGTCGACGACGATCATCATCGCATCCGTCGCGATGGTCGCCGCGTAGGCCCGGGCCGCTCCCAGCTTCTCCGCCGACCAGCCGAGGTCACCGGGGGCGACTCGCTCCCAGGACCGCCCAGGGTGGGTCGGGGTCGGTCTCGGCCTATGGGACGGTTTCTGCACGGGCGGCAGGCTAGAGTAAGGCGGCGTGTCCGTCAAGCGGGGGCCGAGATCGCTCAAAGGCATCGCCCGCCCATCGGCACCTATGGATGGAGGAGCCAGAATGGACCTGGAGGGGCTCGTCGAGCGGGCGAGGCAGGGCGACCTGGACGCGTTCGCGGAGGTGACGCGGCGCTTTCAGCAGATGGCCTTCGGCTACGCCCTGGCTCTCCTGCGTGACCTACAACAGGCGGAGGACGTCGTCCAGGAGTCTTTCGTCGCCGCGTGGTTCGGCCTGCGGACCCGACCTTCCCCACTTGAACCCTGGCCCTTCCCCATCTGAGACGAGACCACCTGTCCCAGCAGAGGGCCGATGGCTCCGTCGCCAGCGAACGAGTAGGACCGACTCTCGGGATGGGGAGTCAGAATCAACTTGCTCGGCAAGACCTTCTTCAAGATGGTCCGGGCCGCTGCTGGATGTCGGTTCGTGAACCCCTGGGCTCCTTTCCACTCGTCCGTGATTCTCCGGAGGTCTTGTTCCACTTGACCCAGGTCCAGGGTGGACAGGGACTCCAGCGACTCGAGTCGGCTCCGTTCGGCTCCGATTTCCTGTCGTCTGGCTTCCCGCTGGCGGACCTCGTCGAGCAGGGTGTCGTTCCCACCCAGCTTCGCGATGCTGTCGGCCAGGTGTTTCATCTGGGTGTCCAGCTGGGACAGTTCCTCGGCGAGTCGGGTCTGTTCTTGCTGTCGGTTCTCGGTCCCGTCGAGTTTGGACAGCGCGTGCGCGATCGCGTCGCACAAGATGGACGGATTCAGGACACTCTGTTCCACCGCCTGGAGCACCGCGGCATCCGTCGCGTCCATCGGGGCGAGCAGGGTGTTGTCGCAGGCCCGCCGGCGATTGTTCATGTTGGACACGCACTGGTAGTACTTGCGCTTCGTGTGGTTGGCCCGCTTCCGGGTCGTCGCCAGCATCGACCGCCCGCAGACCCCACACTGAATCAACCCCGTGAGCAGGTACGCGCTCTCGACGCTATGCGCCGGGCGGCCGAGCAGCTGGCCGTGCTTCATCCGAATGTATTGCTCCCGGAGATTCGCGAAGCGCGCTCGGGTCTGTTGCCAGAGGTCGTCTTCAATGATGCGCAGGTCGGGGCGCTCGACTCGGATCTGTTCGCCGTTCCAGGTGGAGAGGAGGACCCCGGTGTAGAGGACATGCTGGAGGGTCTCTCGGACCTGGTGCCGACTCCAGCGGAGCATCGGGATGCCATGTTTGCCGCCCGGCACGAGAATCCCGGGACGACTGTTGAGCGTCCTGGGCTTCGTTGATGACCCGCGTCATGGGCACACGACGTGTCTTCCGGGTCGACACCTCCCCCCGATCCACGGGCACGTGATCGTACCCGAATGTGCGCCCGCCGATGACGAAGCCGGCCTTGGCCCGGGCCTTCATGCCGTCCCGAGTGTGCCGAGCCAGTTTCACGCGGTAGTCGTGTGCCGCCATCGCGTGGACGGACTCCATGAACTGCCCGACGACGGTGGACAGATCGACCTTGCGATTCTCGAGGTAGTAGTACAGATCGACGCCGGCCTCCTGGATGCGCTCCAGGACGGCACCCACTTTCAACTGATTGCGCATGAGCCGGTCGTCGGAGGCCATCACAATCACATCGAACGGGCGCGGGACCAATTCCATCGTGGCGAGCAACAGCTTGAGCCCCGGCCGTTTCTCCTCTCCGTGCATGCCGCTGATCGCGTCGTCGGAGAACACATGGTCGTCCTTGACACTCCACCCTTTCGACTCCGCGAACGCCCGGCCGTGCTCCAGCTGGCGGGTCACGGACCTCACTTCCTCCTGCACATCCTGTTCGTTGCTTTTCCTTGCATACACGGCGGCTCGCATCATCATGTCCTCCCCTGGGTGGATGATTGAACATGAGCCGAGCGCGACACCGAAGATGTGGGTGACAGCTCGTCTTTGGTCGCTGGCCCCGGCTCATGCCCAAGGGGAGATGGTAGAGCAACAGTCTCTTGCGTCGCACCATGTGTTTTCTGGTATTCCTCCAGGATCGCCGACGCGAGCGCCTCGACAATCGACTCGCGCATCGCGAACGGCATGCGGGGCTCGTCCTCGAATCGCACTTCACGCAGACGCGGAACAGTTTTCAGGACACGGACTCGTCCTCCGCAGAATTCCCGGAGCGGTCGACGGAGCCAGCGCTGCATCCTCTGATTCTGACGAGGTTCTATGGGAGACTTCAATTGTTTTGTTTCGCTTGCTTCTTAAAGTAGGCAATCTCCCGGGCAAAGGCTTCGGGGTCTTCATGCTTCGCCGCAAGCAGGAACGTCGAGAAATAGTCAGGCGACCACAGATGCGGCAACCGAAGATGCTGGATGAACTGTCTCCGCTTGGTGACATACTTCAGGTACATCTCGCGGCCCCCGCGGTCCGCGACAGCCAGCAGTTCCTCTGCGGGATACCCATACTTGTACACGAGCAACGCCGCTGCCCAGACGTGTTTCTGATGCTGACGATCTGGCACGTGCTTACTCATGCCCATCTTGACCTCGCCCTGTTCCGCAAGAAAGTTGGCTCGACGCCAGTCTGTCCACTCGTCGATCATGGACACCAGGCCATGCGTTTCCTGCGGGGGACGAACCTTGTCCCACAAGTCCCACAGACAGACGAGTCGGAGTCCTCCTGACGCCTCACGAACCGTGGCAATCTCTACATCCATCGCCTGGCGTTCCGTGCGGTGATCGACGCTCCGGGGCTTCAACAAGTAGATCGGACAGTCCTCCGGAAACGGGTAGGCTACTGAGAGATGTTCCAGACTGTCCGCTAACTTGTCGGGGTAACGGAGTCCCGTGCGATGTTCCACGGGGACTTGTCGCACGAGACGACGGAGCCACTCTAGCGCGCGGTCGAGACGCTGTTGCTCCACCTGGGTTGCGATGCGGGCGAACGCCCCCCGCAAAAACTTTTCCTTTCTCTTCGCGAGGGGTTCCCCCATAGGAGAAAAAGATTCGGCATTCCGATTGGCCTTAGATTCCACGGTCTTCCATTCCGATTGGCAGGCGCAATCGAAATCGCCTCCGCAGGCAATGAGGCGCTCAATCAGATTGCCAATCGAATTGCCAATCGGAATGAAATGGGGGGCAATGACCTGCCCCTGGAGATGGCCATGCTTTCGGAGAGCATGCAACACTTCCTGGCAGATCGCATAGGTCTCTCTCGAGTCCTTGGCGAGTTGCTCTCCGGTCGGTGGATGGCGCTCACGTTCCAGATAGACGGCGAGGGCGTCGAGGACGGGAAGGAGTCGCAGGGGATCGCGCTTCGGACGACTCATGGCGTCGTGGACTGCTGCTGATTCCACTCCGACCAGTTCCGGCTGGCGCCCGTGTTGTCTCGATCCCGGGCATCCTGCTGACGACGGAGCATCGAGAACCGCAGGACCTTGAGCACCTCGAACAGACGCGTGCGACGTTTGGAGAGGACATAGATCAGGGCCACGGCGCGATCCGCATGGACCCCGCGCATCGACCCGGCCAGCTGTTCACGCTCCAGATAGTCCGAGAGCAGCTGGTAGTCGTCAACGCGAAAGTCCGGGTCATCCCGACCGAGCTGAAACAGCACATCTCCTCCGAGACCGGCTTCGGGACCGGATCTCGGTCCCGGTTGCCACTCTAGAAACGCCACGCCCGCCGCGTCCAAGCGTCCGCAGCGATGCGTGCCCTCCTCTCCGGGATGACGGGGTGGGGTGCAGGTGACCACTGGCAGCTCTCCTGGGAGGCGATCCAGGAGCGAGAGCAGCTGCCCCTTCGTGTTGCTCACCCGCTTCACCTTCGTCTTCGCTTTCCGCTTCTTCTCCGTCGCCAGCTTCGCTCCCATGGGTTCCCTCCTTCGCGATATTGGCCGCCCACCCCGACCGCGGCCGCTATCCTTAATATCCCCGCCCAGGAGGGAACCTCACCGCCAACATTCGTGCGGAAAATACCGAGTGCCCTATGACAGGGCATATGTCCTCAGTCGTCGCGCTCTTCGAGGTGCTTCCACCCACGCTTCGTCGCCCAGCGCGGACGGGTCGTGGTCGGACGAGTCGGGTGTGTCCGGTGGTACTCCTCGAGCGTCATCGGCTCCTTGTCGTCGAGGATGGACGGACGCGTGACCTCCGGCTTCTTGTCCGCGGGCACGGGGCACTCAGCCATGCCCTGATCCTCCAACACGTGTCACGAGAAAATCACGTGTTGGGAATTTAGTCGGCCCGCGTCATCGCCAGGGCGACCAGGAACACCAGGCGCTCGACGGCTTCGGCCTGGGTGACGAGCGAGCAGCGGTTATCACAGATGGGACATTGGCCGGGGTGGCGGGTGGTGGCCTTGGTCAGCGCGTCGCGGAGGACTGCGGGAAGGGTGGGCATGGGGCGCTCCTCTCCAGACAGGGTGAACTCCCTGCCGACAGAGACGAGCTCACAGCGCGGGGGTTGTAAGGGGCCGCGACCGGTTATCGCAAGTTCTAGGTGGCCGTGACAGCCTAGCACATGCCCGGCGCCTGTCAAGCTGTATTTCTGACGCCGCTGCGCGTCAAAATACTCCCTGTTCCTCAAGGTACCCCCGCCGATCCCCAGGGTACGAGCCAGGATAACTCCGTGATTTCCATGACGAAAATACTTGGAAAACACGTCGTGCTTTCCAATTTGGACGACATATAATTGAGACAGCTCAACAGGAGACGAGTAGGACGGACCTGGGAAAGTGGGCCCCGTAACTCCCAGGCGACCGGGAACCCAGACGGGGGCCGGGACTCCGAGACTCACCCCAGGCGACGCCGCAGGCAGGCTCGCTCTGTGCGGGCCGGGCCGATGCCCGGTGGGGAGTCCCCACCTAGTCATAGTCGTTTCGTCCAGCCCAGCACGTCCCTACGCCAGCTGGGGCCCAGGAGCGAGGTCGTTGCCTCGTGCGCCTGGTCCTCGGAGTCGTCGGCGGGAGTCGCGCGCCAGGAGTACACGCCCCCACCCAGGAGAGAACCATGGAAACCCTGACGAAGGATGCCCCTGTTCAGACCCCGCCCGCTCCCGTAGCGCCCGAGTCCAAGCCGATCAAGCCGGCCCGCAAGCTCGTCGCGCGGGTCTGTGCGCTGCCCGGCTGCAACAAGACGTTCACCCCCGACACCGAGTCCCGAAGGTTTCATTCCGAGGAGTGTGCCGTCGCGTCGATGCGACAGAACGGCAAGCTCCCGGCTGCTCCCCCGGAGACGCCCGAGCCCGAAGCTGGCGTGGAGCAGACGCGGGTCGTCCGCGCCGGCAAGAGCAAGACTGCCAAGGCCGCGAAGAAGGTGGCGAAGGCCCAGAGGCGCGAGGAGCGTTCCGCCCAGGCCGTGAAGACGTATGGGCCGACCCGCAAGGTCACCAAGCTGTTGAAGAAGAATGCCAGCTCCGTCCGCGTGTTGCTGGAGTGCGGACATTCTAAGACCCTACCGTCCGCCACGATGACGCAGGGGCCGTGTCAGAAATGTCTCAATAAGTCACCGAAGGATGGGACCGCGAAGGCGGTCAAGAAGGGCAAGAAGTGAGGGTGGACCGCTACGCCAAGGAACAGAACCGGAACCTCTCACTCGGCAAGCGGGATTGCGCGATGCTCGGCGACGTCATTGCGAAGCTCAGCGAACGCGACGTGCTCTCGCCCGAGGAGCAGGAGTTTACCCGCCAGCTGATCGCGCGGGCCTACCGGGTTGCGTTTCCTGAGCAACTCACCGACGACATTAGAAAGGAACCCACTCCATGAAGAACATTGGCATGACCGTGAAAGGGAACACGCTGACCTTGACCATCGACCTGAGCAAGCGCATCGGGCCCTCCAGCAGCGGGAAGACAGTCCTCGTGGCGTCCAGCGAGGGCAACGCCGAAGTCCCTGGCACCGACCTGCGACTCGGCTTGAATGTCTTCGCCAAGCCGGCCAGCGCCAAGTCCGCTGCCGCCTAGTTGTCACCCGCCGTCCGATATAGGTCTCGACGGCGGCTGGGGCCAGCGACCATGTTCGACCTGTCACCCACGCTCATCGTGTCGCGCCCAGCCGTCGTCGTTTTTCCTGCATCGCACTAGCCCCCCAGCCACTCGGCTCGGGGGCATTCGTGTTTTCTGAGGAGACCCGCCATGCCACACCCTGTCTTCGCTGGTCGAGACGCCCCACGATTCGTAAGTTGTGTGTGCGGCTGGGGCGCCATCAGGCCCACCCTGCGTGCAGCCAATGACGCATTTTTCGTGCACCAGCTCACCGCCACCATCAACAGCGAACACATCAGCCACATCGAAGACGCCATCCAGCCCGGGCGTCCGGTGCTCGACAGATGACCGCCCTGGCGCTCCAACCTGAGCCTGCCCAGCCCATCATCCTGACCGCGCGCTGCATCCCACCGAAACATGGGTGTCAGGCCGTCTACCAGCGGGCGCTGCACCGCTGTCTGCCCGCGTTGATCGTCCACCTGTATCACGACCGCGCGGCTATCAAGCTCGTTGTGTCTCGCCCCTGGGAATTGACCCCGCTCTCCCGCGATGCGCTCCACGCCGTGTTCGAGATGTACGGGAGTCTGTGTGACAGCTTCGATGGCGCCCGCGCTCGGCTGGATCTGTCTGGCGGCCTCTGGGAACATCTGCCTCTTGCCGAGCTGCCCCCGTTCCTCGCGGACGTGGCGGCCCACCTCGTCTTTCAGCGCGTGGTGCTGTCATGATCATCTTCTTCGTCGGCGTGCTGGTCATTCCCCTGATGTTGATATTCGCCGGTCTCACCGTCGACCTGGGCGCGTTCGGGGTCCTGCGAGACAAGTTGCAGCGCGCAGCAGACAGCGCCGCCACGGCGGGGGCGAGCGCGGTCACCTGGCAGAAGACCGATCCCGCCTGCTCCACGAATTGCTCGGGCGTCTGGACGCTCAATGAAGATGTGTCCCGTGCCTACTCGAGTCTGAACGGCTACACCCCAGCCAGCGTGTCTTTCGACCCTGCCGTCCCGAGTGTCTTCGTCTCGGTGGCGTCCGTCATGGACACCAGCTTCCTGCGCCTTATCGGCATCACCAGCCTGGCGAGTGCCGCCCAGGCGAAGGCTGTTCGCTCGAACATCGACGAGCCGGAGCGGAGCAAGCCTGGCCGTTCACGTCTCACACAGTAGAGAAAGGAGACAACATGTCCCACGCAACACTCGACACCATTGTCCGCGTCGCCCAGGTCGTCATCGTCTGGAGTCTCATGCTGTTCGCAGTCTGGTGGACCCGCGCGTCTTGGCGCAAGAGGAAACGCCGGACCCGACTCCTGGCCCAAGTCCCACCCGACGCGATTTCGGAGCGCCTCAAGCCCGTAGACGCGGCGCCAGTGCGGTTCCCGAGGCGGCCATGAGCGCCCTGGCTATCGCCGACCTGGTCTGCGTGGGGCTCCTGGTCCTGGCCGACCTGACGCCGGGCATGTTCCACCACCGCGCTCACGCTGAGGGGCGCGAGACAGTCCGGGTCGATCTGTTCGATAAACACTCGAACAGAACTGGATACGCCATCGTTGATCCGAAGACAGGGATCATCGACTTTTATGATCTCAAGTCCAATCGCACGGGGTCAGGCACGATCACGCCGCCGCCCCAACAACCCACCCAAGGAGACCCCCGTGAGAACACTCTTCCTGCTCGACCGCGCTGACCTAGCCGCGCTCAGGAGCGGCGAGCCGTTCCTGCTCAGGATTGGAGACGCGACCATCACGTTGCAGGCTGAGCGCCCTGCCAAGGTCAAGGCTCCTGCCTCGGAGACTCCTGTGCGAAGGCGCCGGCATTCTGCGCGTTTCAAGAAACAGGTGGCCCGCTACGCCGCGAAACATTCGCCAGGGGCGGCTGCTCACAAGTTCGGGGTTGTGCGGAGTGTCGTTGCCCGCTGGCTGGAGGCGGCATGAGCGCGCGCGCCTGGCCGAGACCCAAGCGAGCGCCCAGGACCTGCGATCGGTGTGGGAAGACGTATCACCGTCGGAACCTGGTCGAGGCCTGGGATGCCCAGAACCCCGGTCACACGAACGGATGGAGCAAAACACGCTTGCGCATTTGTGTCCGATGCGGTGGGGCGACAACTGCACGTCGGACCTTGATGGTCGTCAGCGTCGTCCGCGGCGGGAAGTAGTCCCAAAAGAGCCCGGGTCAGGTCACCGAATCCGGGCTCTTCTTCTTGTTCCACGCCTCCCAGTAGCGGGGATGTTTCGACTGCCACTCGGCCCGTTTCATCTTCCAGCAGGCTTTACACATCCGGCCTGTGCGCGTCACAACCAGGTTCTTCCCAGCGAGCGGATGCCCACGCAGACAATGGGTCTTGCTGGCGTTCTTCGCGGCCCATGTCGTCGGCCCGCGTAGGAGATTCACTCGACGCGTTACCGGCTCCAGGTGTCGGGGATTCACACACCATCGCCGCCGACACAGATGATCGGGTTCTAGGCCCGCGGGGATTGGTCCGACTAACAGTTCATAGACGACCCGGTGGGCTGCCCGCGAGCGCGAGCGCCTGGTTCGTCTGTCCCACCAGCTGAAACGTCCATACGGCTCCTTCTTTCCTCTGTCATCAGAGTAAAAACCTCCGCACCATCGCCAGCATCGAGACCTAGCGTAGACATATTCTGGGTCGATGCGGATCTTGTTCCGGATGTTCGTAGGCAGTCGACTCAAGCGCGGAGTCTTCATGCCTAGAAATATCAGTCGAACAGGTGAGACCAGGGGGTGTGAAGTCCCGTTGCCTGGCCCGAGGTCCCAGGGCATCGGCCCTTCTGGGCAGACAGCGCGAGTGCTACTATCCGAAGCGATGCGCGAGTTCCTGCACCTGTGGGTCCGCTATGTCGGGACCGCCAATTCCGCCACGGGGAAGGGGCTCAAGTGGGCCGTGCTGGCCCCGGCGGCTGTGCTGGGTGTCGTCATCTTCGACCAGCCGGTCCTGGTCTCGCTCCCGCTCCCCGCCGCACTCGGCCTGCCGGCCCTCTCGTGGCCGATCGGTCGGGTCGTCGTCGCGCTGGCGGCGCTGATCTACGTGCCCTGGATGGGCGGGCTCGCCTGGGCTCGCTCGCGCGGCCCGCGGCTCTGGGTCGACACCCAGCCGATCGTGGACGTTCAGCACTCCATCTTCCGGCTCACGGTGCGGAACGACGGCGATCACATCCTGGAGCCGAACGCGCGGCTCGAATGGGTCAAGACGGCAGACGGCGCGGCCTACCGGGGAAACGCGCAGCTCCCGGCCACCCTCGAATGGACGCATCTCGACCCACCCGGTCAGCCCAAACTCTCGCGCGGCGACTCGTGGACCGTGGGCCTCGCCTACGTTGGCGCTCCGCAGGTGGGCGCTCTCAAGGGTAGTTTTACGTTTGCCATCGAGAACTATCGCGGATTGTCCAGCACCGAGGACGACCTGACCTTCGGAGTGAAGGTCACCGCACCGGGTACCCGCACCCAGGAGACGCGCGTGTTCCGCATCGTTTCTGACCCCCAGGCGCCCCTCAGGTGGCGCTGCGAGAGCGCCTAGTCAGCGCGCGCCAGGAGCCGCGTAGCGGAGCGATCCGACAGGAGGACAGGGGCCGCCAGGAGGACCCCCTGGCGAGCGAGGCTCCTACGCGCTACTCGTCTCGCACCAGGTGGTAGCGGATACGCTCCTGGGGTCGACGGCGATGGGCCGCCTGGTCGTTGATGACGCTCTCCACGAGCCTTCGTGGCACATGGAGACTCAGATGGCCCCACCACAACGTCCGCCAGAAGTCGTGTCTCAAGAAGGCCAGGGCACTCGGGCGATGACGGGGCACATGCAGATCGTGCAACGCTCGGCCCAGGACCGCGGTCGAGAGCCACAGCTCGGGGTCGTCGACTTCGGTGCCATTCCGCGGCAGGTCCACCACGATCTCGTCTGTTTCGATCCGAATCCATCCGGGGCGCGTCGGGTGGTCGATTGGTGACATCGTCTACCTCACGGCGGGCCAGCCGCCGCCAGACACAGGACTCCACTCGCCGCCCGTGATCACTCGCCACTCGCCCCCACGTATCCAATCGCCGAGCACTGTAGGGTGGGCGTCGGCGATGCCGCTGTCTTCGTAGAACACCAGGCCCTCGACAGCGGACTCCAGGCGTAGGCCGGCCAGATCGAGCAGGTCGAGGAAGTCTTCGGTCAGCGCCATCGCGTCACCTCAACAAGACGTCCGACACGTGTTCATCGCGCGGCCGCGACCGGCTGCGCGAGAGTGGTGCAGGTATCGGTTGGGGCCGCGTCCTGCGGCCCTGGGTCCAGACCACACGCCAGCACCTATCATGGGCGGTCCGCCTGCCGTGGTAGACAACCGGTTTCCCGGTGGGCGCCACACGGCCCACGCGGCCGATTCCTCAGCGCGTGGTTTGGGAGGCCGAGAGTTTGAGCCCGTCCTCACTAGACAGTCGTGAGCGTCCGCCCGACACTCATTCGCTGGCGAGCTCGCGCTGCACCAGACGTTCCTTGGCGTTGTTCGTGGGCCTGGGCCCGGTGCGCGGCTTTCGTCTGTTCGGCCAGGCGCACGAGACAGCGCTGGCACAGGGCCTCGCCGACGCGGAGGCGGAACAGGCGTCGAGCCACGGGGACGGAACGTGTGCACAGGGCTGAGAACGGGGCTCGGGGGTTCCGCGTGACGTCCACCAGGTGCCAGGGTAAGCGGCCCGTGACGGCCCATCGGTGTCCGCTCGGGGCTCGGACCAGTCGAGGTGTCACGGATCATGAGCACGAGGTCTCATGTCAACGAAAAGTGGGCGGTCGCCGGGCGGGCCAGGAGGACACTTCCCCCACGCAGCCTCAACCGTTCCGACGTCAATCGCCGCCGCCCCGACGATCATCCGACTGCGGGGGACTCAGTATCCGCGAATGGCACGGGCGAGTCGTTCGTGCATGTTGGTGGGATCGATCGACTCCCGACTCTCGACCGCGGTGGAGGGGCCGATGATTCCGGCACCTGGCGAGACCGGCACCCGGACACGGACGAGGGGGTACGTGCCGACGATCTGGGAGGCCATGGGATCGGCGGCCTTGGCCTTGCGCTTAGCACGCCGCCGACGCTTCGCCTGCTTCCACTGCCAGGAGGACTCGTCCAGGGGCGGCATGGTGTCGCTCTGGCTGACACCCGTCGCCATCTCCCCGACCTCCAGCAACTCGTCGAAGCGCTCTGCCCCGATCAGGGCCGCCGCCAACCGTTCGTGCGTGCCAGGGGGGATCACGGCGTCCATGGCGTCCACGTCAACGAGCGCGGGTCCCAGCCCATCCAGCGGGGCAGGTTCGCGTTCAGCGCCCCGGAGCCGACGCGCTGGAGGTGACCGACGCCATCACCCGATTCCCAGTACTCGTAGACGCCACCGTCGCCGGTGTCCTTGAGGCGCAGGTGGGCCGCGTCGATCGTCGCGGGGCCCGTGAACTGGGACGCGACGGCCTCACTGTGGCCGAGAACACCAATCAACATCGTCACCGCTCGGTCGTACATCGCCATGTGGGGTCACACCTCCTTGAGTGTCGGGGGTGTCAGCAGGTCGGGCCCGCGCAGCTGGAGCTTGGCGGGTTCCCAGGCCAGAACCGGGACCGGCAGGGGCTTGCCCCGCTGGGCCTCGCGCGCCTGGACGGCCGTGAGGACGATCTTGAGGTCCGCGCTAGGGGTTCGGAGTCCCTCCGCCTCCTTGCGCAGCAGGGCGAGGGTCTGGGCCGCTCGGGTGGCCTCGGTCCGAATCAGGACGACAGCCCCGGCCTGGGCCCGTCTGTCAGCTGCCTGCTCCAGCACCACCAGCACATCGCCGAGACGCCCCAGCGCCCGGCGCAGGCGATCACAGGCCTGGCGACAATCGACGAGGTCCATCTCGAGTTGGTTCTGTTGCTCCTGCACGACGGCGCCCAGGCTGGCTAGGTTCTCGAGTGCCGCGACCCCATCACGCCGAGACTGTTCCAGGCGGGAGGTGGCGGCCTCTAGCTTGGGCGCGGTCTCGGTCAGGAGCGTGCGGGCCGGGTCGAGTGCATCGCGGAGATGCTGGACGAATCCGAGGCCTTCGGTGACCACGCGCGGGATGTCTGCGGGATCGGCGGACAGATACACGATCTCGTCAGCCAGGAGCGGCTTGACGCTGTGGAGACTCAGGCGGGCTTGCTCGGCCAGGCGGCTGAGTTCGTCGCTCGCGGTGGAGACCAGGAAAGCCGCTCGACCCGGATCGAACGCCGTCGAGATGGGGGCGGCAGGCACCGGCTCGGCGAAGGCGATGGGACTCCGCCGCGAACTGGGTACCGCCCCGCCGTCGTCGTTGCGATCGATCATCGCCGGCGCAGCGCGTTCGCCAGGCGCTCGTGGATGTCGTCGCCGATGGGCTTCTCCGACACGTGGCCCAGTGCCTCGGCGAGCTTCTGGTGGGTGCCCGCGGGAATCTCGGGGTCCTTGTCCTCCCGGAGCGGGACGGGCTGGCGCGTGAGAGGCTCCACGCCGGCCAGGCGCTGCAGCATTGCGTACCGCTCATCGGCCGTGACGACCACGGGAGCAACGGGCGTGGAGCGCGCCTCGGTGATGACAGGAGGCCGGGGAACGACACGCGGGGGAACGGGCTCGACATGCCCGTCCAGATCGCGGATGGCGCTCTCGATCAGGACCAGCACGTCGGCGGGTGTGTCCACCTTGTACTGCGGCGCGAAGCGCGGCATGGACTCCAACAGCGTCATCTGTCGCCGCTGCTCGCCGGCAGGTGGCTGGAGCATGTTCCACGCCCGCTCCCGCGCGATCGCGTCCTTGAAGAACTCTTTCGTTGCCAGCATCTGTTCCTCCTATTGGAACCGCACGCGTCGGGCGAAGCTGTCATCGTCCCGTCTAGGATCGTGAACCTCGTCCATCCAATTCTCCCCGCTCCGCTCGCGGGCACTCTGCTCTTCCCGATCCTCTTGCGATTCGGCGGGAAACGCACTTGTTTTATCTTCGCGCGCCAGCAGGAGCGCGCCGACGGCCGCATTGCACCAATCATCATGCTCGCCGCCCAGGTGGCCGATCTTCCCCCCGCGCCAGACCAGCCCGAGCAACTGGGACTCGACCTGGGGCGAATCCAGCAACACTGCCTCGTGGGCGTTCAGCACGGGCATGAAGGCCGCGTACAACTGGTGAGTGGTCGCGGCGCTAACCTCGTAGGCGAGGCCGTAGCCGTTGAAGTCGGCGCGGAACGTCTCGCCGGCATACCGATCGCCGAACACCGTGGACACGTGATACTCGCGCAACACCCCGGCAAAGCGGCCGACCGCCTGCCGGGGATCGAACGGGGCCTGCGACCCTTGATGGACCACCGTGTCCAACACCGCCTTGCCGTCGGGCGTGGTGTGCGCGATGGCCAGGACCGCGTCGTCGGACGACCCCCCGCTCATGTCCACGAAGGCCGAGTAGATGATGCCCTGCTGCCAGGGTCTCACTCGCGTGCCGCGGGCGACGGCGTCCAGCACAGGATCGGGCTGGAACGCGCTGCCCTCCGGGGTGCCCGGCAGGTTGAGATGCAAGCGACGGAACTTGTGACTCGGCAAGCGCCGGCGCTGTTGCTCCAGGTACGTCGTGTCCGTCCACGAGGCCATGGATGGATTGGCCCGGGCCTCCGGCTCCACCTGGGTGAAGGCCGGGTCCGTGGTGTAGTCCGCCGCATACCAGCTGAACAACAGGCGAGGGTCCGCCCCCTGGCGCCCTTGCTGACAGAGGTCGAAGAGGGGCACGCCCGGCCTGTTGAAGAGACTGGCGTATGTCGTGATCCACATCAGCGACTCGCGTCGGGTGGGGTCCCCCTGCAGCGCCTCGAGAATGTCCCACGACCGGTACGCGTGGATCTCGTCGAAGCCGCAGAACACATACGTCTTGCCATGGGACCCGGCGATGTCGCCGGCCGGGAGAATGTCCAGCACCCCCCGCCCGTCTTTCCGTTCGATCGCGTCGCGCGTGATCAAGAGATGTTTCGCCAGCACCGGATTGACCCGGACGAGCTTCTTGCACAGGTCGAGATCGTCGGCGGCCTGTTCCTTGTCGTTGGCCAGGATGTAGCACTGCGATCCCTGGGGACTCTCCCGACAGGTCAGGGAGTACAGCCCGGCGAGGCAGAGGTCCAACGTCTTCGCGTTCTTCTTGCCCCTGCCGGCCAGCACGAGGTTGAAGGTCGTCCCGTCGAGGGCCTGGGTGAACAGCGCCCGGCGGTAGGGTTCGATGTGCGGGAGGAGTGGACTGTTGTCGAGCCACTTCAACCGGGAGAAGAACTGGAGCGAGGACAGTTTCATGAGCGGCGGCTACTGACGATCGGTCCAGGGGACATGCATCAGGAGTGCGAATCCTGGGATCGCCTGGATGAGTGCGTCGAGTCGTGGAAGGAGGCGCCGTGCCCGCTCTCGATCACCTTGGACTTGGTCGGGCGAAATGAAGTCGAACCCTGGCACGCCCTGGTAGAGGTAGTCGTCCGGAAGTGCGGCCTCCTCGCGGAGATTGTCGCGGACAACCTTCAGGGTCTCGGCCAGGGCTGGGAGTGCCGTTCCGGACTCGCCGATCTGCCGGGCAATTTCCGTGGGGGCCACGCCTTCACCGAGCAGCAGCATCACAGCTTCGGAACCTAGCATCGGCGTCCTCCTGGGTGCTGCGAATGATTGGCTACCTCTCATATCACCGGAACATCTGAAACCTTCACTTCGGCACGGCCCCCTGGGTCCACAGCCAGGCATGACAGTCGGCACAGCAGAGGACGCGACCGTGCGGCCGCGGGGCAAGGACGTGTGGCCGCCGTCCGCGAGGACGTAGAGGACCGGCACCCGGACCTCGGTCGGGAACAGCATGAGCCAGTGTCGCATGTCAGCGTCGGTCCCCCAGGCATCCGATCGAGCCCGGCGCTTTCGGCAACCCACACACGCGACAGTGATCCGGGGTGGGGTCGAGACGGGGCCGACGTCGATGGGTCCAGCGGGTCACCCGCCACGACCAGATCACCCAGTACGTGGCGAGGACATCGCGATGGGCCCACCAGGGGCGCGTCACTCGTCCTTGTCCTTCTCGGCCGGCAGGGCCTTCAGGAGGTCGTCGGTGAGTGAGCGTGTCCGCGTCTTGCGCTCCAGGCCGAGCTTCGACAGCTGCTCGGAGACGATGCGGGACATCGCCATCCGTTCGAGCAGCAGGGGCATGCTCCGCATGTCCTTGCCCTTCCCAAACACCAGCGACTTCTGCCCGAGCAGCTGCACATTCAGATGGTCGAGGAACACGATGCCCATGACGGCGATGTCTATCGACATGACCTGGGCGGGTGTCACCTCCTCCTCGCCGCCCAGCTGGTCGATCAGCTCGCGACGTTTCATGCTGTAGGCGCGGACGGCAGGACTCCGTCCGTCCAGGGCCTTGAGCCCGAACAGGAACACCTTGCGCTTGTCCCACCGGACCTTCGTGTAGGGCCCCAGACGTCGGGCCCCCTTGCGCGCGGGCATGACCGCGGTGACGACGGTCCTGGGCATGCTCAGCGCTCCCCCAGGAGCAGGCTGACCCGCGCCAGGAGCCTCGTAGGCAAGCGATCCCCCTCGCCAGCGGGACTCAGGAGGGGGCGCCCCTCGAGGGAGCCTCTCCTGCGCTCCTGGGAGGCCGGATGGTAAGTCTCGGAACCCTGACCCACCATCCGGGGGTCGAGCCCCAGGACAACACGCTCGACACATCCCGCAACACTATGCGGCACGTCTGTGTACCTGACCACTGATCGACACAACGAGGTCGAGCGCGCTGGCCCCGAACCACGCTAGGGAACTTGTGGGATCCTTCCCGATCGAGCGCTTGGCCACCTTGGACGGGTTCACGCGGGTGAGTCTCCTGACCCTGGCCGATCCGGCCGCGTTCCCCGGCTGGTTCCGCAGCATCGTCCGCCACCAGGCCCATCGGCTCCTCCGACAGAGGCACTGGGATCCGCTGCCTCTGGATGCCGCGGCGGCGATTCCGGCCGCAGATGGGGCTCCCGACGCGAGACTCGAGCGGGGTCAGCGGATCGCCACCGTCCTGGACGCGATCGGCCGGCTGCCGGCCTCCCTCTGCGAGGTGATCACGCTCTTCTACGTGCACGAGTGCACGCAGCAGGACATCGCCACGTTCCTGGGTCTCCCGGTCACGACGGTCAACAACCGGCTGCACGCCGCCCGCAGGCAGCTCAAGCGGAGGACGCTGACCATGGTCAAGGACACGCTGGAAGCACATCGGCTCCCCGACGACTTCGCGGCGCGCATCGGGCGCATCGTGCGAGCCCGAGACGGGGTGGTCGAGGTGCTCTTCGATCCCACCAGCCTGCCCGACCCGCTCACCGAGCTCACGGTGAGCGACCAGGCCCGGCGGCGCGCGGTGACGGTGCAGGTGGTCCAGCTGCTGAAGGACGGTGTGGTGCGATGTGTGCCCCTCGCTCCCAGTGACGGGCTCGCGCCCGGAATGACCGTGCTCAGCTCGGGCCGGCGCTCCGAGGGAACGCTGAGCCGCGAGGCCCTGGACGGGGCGGTGCGTCGGCTGACCGGGCCGCCCACGGACGTGGGCGGGCTCCCCGATCTGCTGGAGACCGGCATCAAGGTGGTCGACGTGATGTGCCCGGTCGTCCGCGGCGGCACGGTGGCGATCGCGGGGGAGTATCGCGCCGGGAGCATGGTCGTCGTCGAAGAGCTGGCCTGGCGCCTCCGGGGCGAGCCGGGTGGCGTCTCGATCTTCGCGTTCATCCCGCCCGGCCCGGGCATGTCCTTCCAGGAGGTCTGGGAGAAGGAGGGCTACACCGGCGGTACCGTCGGCAGCGTGCAGACTTTCTACTTCGTCGGGGACGAGGAGTGGACCGCCGAGCGCCTGGCGCGCCTGCCCGCGGTGGACGCCATCATCCGCCTCTCGCAGGGGCTCGCGCAGCTCGGCATCTACCCCACCGTCGACGCGGTGCTCTCGAGGTCCCGGGGGCTGGACGACCGCGTGGTCGATCCCGGACATGCCCTGATCGCGGGACGGATCCGGAACGCCCTCGTGGCCGCCGCGGGTGATGGGGGCCCGCGTGTCCCTCCTGCCGGAGCGGCGGATCCCGTGAACCGCCGCGCGCGGAAGCTCTGGCTCTTCTTCACCCAGCCATTCTTCGTGGCCGAGGCGTACACGCGCCGGCCCGGGGTGTTCGTGAGCCGCGCGGAGGCGCTGCGCGGTTGCCGCGAGATCCTGGACGGCCTCCACGACGATCTGCCGGACGAAGCCTTCTACTTCACGGGCGGGATCGACGAGGTCCGCGCGCGCGCCGCCGAGCTGCGCGACGGCAAGAAGAAAGCGTGAAGGAGCCTTCTACCCCGCGTGGTTCGGGAACATGCGCTCGAAGATCGAGGGATCGGTGCGCGAGCGGAAGAAGGCCATCTGGCGGTCCGAGTAGTCGGCACCGGCCCGGAAGACGATCGCGGCGGTAGCCAGCAGTGTGCCGTCGGCGGCGAGCAGGGCCGAGCGGGTCCGCCAGAAGGTTTGCCGCCGGTCCACCGGCGTCACGTCGGCGAAGCGGCCCACCGCGGTAACCGGGCCCGGCGCGATCGCGTCCGGGCGCAGCAGCGTCAGGTCGATGCGGTTGGTGAGGCCGCCTTCCTTCGTGACGAGGGCACCGAGCCACCAGGCCACCTCGTCGAGCACCACCGCGGGCAGGGCGGAGGCGAGGCGGCCGCCGGACCGGCGCCAGGGCTCGCGGGGCAGGAAGCGGGCCCAGACCCCGTCCGCATCGAAGCGGAGGCCGAGCTGCAGCCCGAGCGGATTGTGCGCGCCGCAGGCCAGGCACTGATCGGACCGCGGCATCGGCCAGCCCTCGCGTCCGCCCGCCCGCCAGCCGGGATCGGGCGCGGTGTCCTCGATCTCCCCGCGACCGATCGTGGCCGACGTCAGCGGCTGCGCCCCATCGAGAATGGTGACGGTCACGGCGCCGCCGCCGTCGGCGTGGCCTTCGAGCGCGAGCGGCGTGTCGAGCGGGACCGAGGAAGTGAGGCGGCCCTCGATCCGGCGCGGCGCGTGGTCCGAGCCCAGCGCGGCGGCGGCCGAGTCCAGCAGCGCGACCAGTCCGCCGCCGTGCACGATGCCGGGCCAGCTCTGCAGGAGCGGCGGCGCGAGGAAGCGCCCGCGGCCGTCGGACTCGAGCTTCGCGGCGGCGGCCATGACGTCGCCGACGGCCGGCCCCGTCGGGCGCGCGCGCGCCCGCGTGCTATACTCGCGAGGGTTCATGCCGCCGGTCATTCTACTGTCGCCGTCGCTCCCCCCGCAACGCGTGTGACCAGCTCGACCCTCGAGCTTCTGAGCCATGGCCCGTTCGCGCGGATCATGCTCACGAACTTCTTCTTCTTCGGCGCGCTGAACGGCTTCCTGCTCCTGCCGCTGTATATCCAGAGGCTCGGCGGTGACGAGGCGGATATCGGGCTGGTGCAGGGCCTCTACAGCGCGGCCGGCATCGTGTGCCAGCCGGTGGTGGGCGCCCTCATCGACTACCTCGGTCGGCGCTTCTTCATGCGCGTCGGCACGCTGCTGCTCGTCGTGTCCTGCGCGCTCTTCGTGGTGTCGAGTCCGCTGCCCCTGCTCGGGGTGCTGCGCATCCTGCAGGGCGTGGCCTTCTCCACCTTCTTCGTCGCCAACTACATCCACGTGGTCGAGATGGTGCCGGTGGAGCGCCGCGGCTGGGCGCTCGGCATCTTCGGCCTCTCGGGCCTCGTCTCCACCTCGCTCGCCCCGCTCTTCGGCGAGTTCGTGATCCGCCGCTTCGGCTTCCCCACGTTCTTCATGGCCTCCACCGTCATCGCCGCGGTGGCCGCCGCGACGTGCTGGCACGTGCGGGACGTGCGCCCGGCCGCGCTGGGCGCCCGGCCGGGCCTGCATGTCATCCGGGAAGGGCTGCTCGAGCTGCGGCACATGCACATGCTGATCGGGTTGTTCTTCGGGCTCGGCACCGGGACGATCTTCACTTTCCTCCCGACCTTCGGCGAGGACCTCGGCATCACGAGCGTCGGCCTCTTCTACACCGCATACGCGGTCGCGGCCATGCTGGTGCGGGTGGTGGGCGGCAACCTGATCGACGTTCGCGGGCGGCGGGCGGTGATCATCCCCTGCATGTTCGTCCAGGCCGCCGCGACCTGCATCATCGCCCTGGTCGCCATCCTGTTCGCGCCGTCGCTCGGGCTGCCGGTGCTGCCGTTCATCTTCCTGGCCGGGTTCCTGGCCGGCGCCGCCCACGGCTTCCTCTACCCGGCCATGTCCGCCCTGCTGATGGACGTGACGCCCGAGCGCCGCCGCGGCAGCGCGGTGGGCATCTTCAGCTCGGTGATCCTCGTCGGGAGCTCGTTCGGGGCCATCGCCTTCGGCTACGTGGCGCACGGCCTCGGGTACGCGGTGATGTGGAGCGCGCTCACCGTGCTGCTGATGATCGGCTCCTTCCTGAGCGTCCGGCTGCGCGTGGGCTACGCGAAGCCGGCGCCGGCGCCCGCGCCCGCGTCCTGAGCCGGGGGCGCGGTTGACTTGCCCTGGGGGCGGGCCGATACTGGCTCGCACGACGCCGCGTGGGAGGCCCCGTCGATCATGGTGAGACGCAGCCAGTATCGCCGCCTGGTGCCGGTGCTCGCGTTGGGCGTTCTGCTCGCGGGCGCCCGCAATCCGGGGGAGATGCCCGCGCCGCCCGCGGCGGGCCCGCAGGAGGTCACGGTGATCGGCGTGTTCAGCGATCAGCGCGGCCAGCACGGCGTGATGCTCGAGGGCAAGCGCGACAAGCGGCGGTTCCTGATGGGGATCGGGGCCGCCGAGGCCACCGCCATCGCGGTTCCGCTCGAGAACATCACGCCGCCGCGGCCGCTCACCCACGACCTCTTCCTCACCCTGTTCGGACGGCTCAAGGTCTCGGTCACCAAGGTGGTGATCACGGACCTGCGCAACAACACCTACTACGCGACGGTGCACCTGATCTCGGGGGGGACCGCGATGGAGCTCGACTCGCGGCCGTCTGACGCCATCGCGCTGGCCATCCGCGCGAAGGTGCCCGTCTTCGCCGAGGAGCGCGTGTTCGAGAAGTCCGAGCGGGTGCCGGGCAGCCCCGGCGGCCCGGGGGAGCGGATCTAGCCCCATGTCGAGCGAGACCCCCCGCGCCGGCGCGCCGGCCCTGCCGCCGCACAATCCCATGCAGAACGTCGAGGGGCAGCAGTGGACGATCGAGCGGCGCCTAGGCGAGATCTTCGGCAAGCTCGGAGAGAAGCACGCCGATCTCACCGGTCGCGTCGAGGTGAAGGTCAAGCCGGAGACCTCGTTCACGGATATCGGCGGTCTCACCGAGGCCAAGGGCATCGTGCGGAGCTTCGTCACCGCGCTGACCGATCCCGAGCTCTACCGCAAGTGGGGCAAGCTCGGCACGCTCACCTCCAAGTTCGGGCCCAATACCGGCGAGCTGCTGCAGGAGATCCTCGGCCTGGCCCGGGAGCAGGGCCGGGGCGTGGTCTTCCTGGATCAGGCCGACGCGCTCGCGCTCGAGCATCTCCTGCCGCCGGCGCAGGCCCGCGAGGCGGGCGCGCGCATCGTGGCCGCGCTCTGTGAAAAGCTCGATACCTTGGAAGATTTCTCTCGGATAGTCGTGGTGGCGGCGACCAGCCGCACGGACGCGGTGGATCCCTCCCTGGTGGCCCCGGGCCGCCTCGATCGCCTGGTCGAGGTGCCGCTGCCCGACGCGGCCGCGCAGCAGCAGATCCTCGAGCTGACGCGGACGCGCGCCGAGCAGGCCGCCGACCGGCGCCTGGTCGGCGATCTCGACTACCGCTCCCTGCTGCCGCCGATGGGCGGCATGAGTGGGGGCGAGCTCCGCGATCTGCTGCGCCGCGCGCTCGAGGAGAAGGTCCACGCGGCCGGGCAGGGCCAGGACGCGGGGCTCGTCACCACCCAGGACCTGCTGCGCCAGGTGGACGTCTATCGGCGCATCCGGGCCGTCGTCGAGAAGATCCGCTACGGGCAGTACCTCTAGCCCGGGAGCGAGGCCCGGGAGCGAGGAGAGATATGCGCACCCATCGAGGATCCGGGCACTGGTCCGGTTGGCTGGCCGTCGCGGCGGGGCTCTTCCTGGCGGCGGGTCCAGCCAATGCCCAGTGGGACAAGCTGCTGAAGGGGCTGGGCGGGGAGGGGAGCCAGGGCGCCGGGCTCTCGGACGCCAAGATCGGCGCGGGGCTCAAGGAAGCGCTCCAGGTCGCCACCGAGAAGACGGTGAGCCTCACCGGGAAGACCGACGGCTACTTCGCCAACCAGGTCATCAAGATCCTCATGCCGGAGAAGCTGCGGAGCTTCGAGACCGGCCTGCGCGCGGTGGGCTACGGCGGGCAGATCGACGAGCTGGTCCTCGGCATGAACCGGGCCGCGGAGCGGGCGGCGCCCCAGGCCAAGCAGATCTTCTTCGACGCCATCGGCGAGATGAGCTTCGACGACGCCCGCAAGCTCTTGAACGGCGGGGACACCGCGGCCACCGAATACTTCCGGTCCAAGACCACGCCGCGGCTGGCCACCGCGTTCCGGCCGGTGGTCGAGCGGTCCATGAGCCAGGTGGGGGTGAGCCGGCAGTACAAGGACCTCGTCGGGCGCTTCGATTCGATCCCCTTCGCCAAGTCTCAGGCTTTCGACCTGGACGGCTACGTCGTGGACAAGGGGCTGGGCGGGCTCTTCACGGTGCTCGGGGAGCAGGAGAAGCAGATCCGCACCAACCCGACCGCCCGCGCCACCGATCTCCTGAAGGAAGTCTTCAAGCGCTAGCGCGTCGATCAGCCCCGAGTGGTACCATGGCGCCGCGTCGATGCCATCGGTCACCCGCGTGCGCGTGCGCTACAAGGACACCGACACCATGTCGGTCGTCTACTACGGCAACTACCTCACCTACTTCGAGGTGGGGCGCGTGGAGTACCTCCGCGAGTACGGCTGGCCCATGTCGGCGGTGAACGAGCGCGTGCACCTGCCGGTGGTGGAAGCCTTCGTGAAGTACGTCAAGCCCGCCCGGCTCGACGACCTGCTCGAGATCACCTCGCGGGTGAGCGAGTGCAAGCGGGCCAGCTTCCGGTTCAGCTACGAGATCCACAACGAGACCAAGGAGCTGCTGGCCACCGGGCATACCGTGCACGCCTGCTGGAACCCGGCCACCGCCAAGATGATTCCCATCCCGGACTGGCTGAAGGAGATCATGCCCGATGCCGACCTCGACCCCGTCACGCCCCGACGCTGACCGGCGGCCCCGGCCGATCGCGGAGATCGCGCGCGAGCTCGGCCTGGGCGCGGAGGAGTGGATCCCCTACGGCCACGACAAGGCCAAGGTGCGCGTCGGGGCGCTGGTCGCCCGCCGCGACCGGCCCGACGGCAAGCTGGTGGTGGTGTCGTCCATCACCCCGACCCCGGCCGGGGACGGCAAGACCACCATGACCATCGGAATTGGGCAGGCGCTGCACCGAGTAGGCGCCCGGCCGGTGATCGCGCTGCGCGAGCCGTCCATCGGGCCGACGCTCGGCATGAAGGGCGGCGGCACCGGGGGCGGCAAGTCGCAGGTGGTGCCGATGGACGAGATCAACCTGCACTTCACCGGCGACTTCCACGCGATCACCTCGGCGCACAACCTGCTCGCCGCCGCCATCGACAACCATCTTCACCACGGCAACCCACTCGGCATCGACGTCCGCCAGGTGGCGTGGAAGCGCATCCTCGATGTGAACGACCGCGCCCTGCGCAACGTGGTGGTCGGGCTCGGCGGGCGCCTCGACGGCGTGCCGCGCGAGGCGGGCTTCCTCATCACCTCGGCCTCCGAGATCATGGCCGCGCTGTGCCTGGCCGAGGACCTGATGGATCTCAAGCAGCGGCTCGGGCGGATGCTGGTCGCGCTGACCGCCGACGGCCGTGCGGTGACCGCCGACGCGCTCGGCGTGACCGGCGCGATGGCCGCGCTGCTGCGCGACGCCATCCACCCGAACCTGGTGCAGACGATGGAGGGCACCCCCGCCCTGGTGCACGGGGGGCCGTTCGCCAACATCGCCCACGGCTGCAATTCGGTGCTGGCCACCCGGCTCGCGCTCAAGCTCGGCGACATCTGCCTCACCGAGGCGGGCTTCGCCACCGACCTGGGCGCCGAGAAGTTCTTCGACATCAAGTGCCGGCTCGCCGGGCTCAAGCCCGACGCGGCCATGATCGTGGCCACCGCGCGGGCGCTCAAGTACCACGGCGGCGTGCCGGTGCCCGAGCTGGACCGGGAGGACGTGGCCGCACTCACCAGCGGACTCGATAACCTGGAGGCGCACGTGGAGGCGGTGCGCCAGTTCAAGGTGCCGGTGCTCGTCGGGATGAACCGCTACCCGTCGGACACCGAGGCGGAGTACGCGGCGGTGCGGGAGCGCTGCGCCCGGCTGGGCGTGGCGGTGCACGTGGCCGACGTGTTCGGGCGCGGGGGCGAGGGCGGCGAGGAGCTGGCCCGGGGCCTGCTCGCCCTCCTGGCCCGCGAGCGCTCGGCCTTCGCGCCCCTCTACGCGCTCGACGACCCCATCACGGTGAAGCTCGACACCATCGCCCGGCGGATCTACGGCGCCGACGGCGTCGAATACCCCAAGCGGGTCGAGCGTCAGATCGTCCAGGCCGAATCGCTCGGCTACGGGAGGCTGCCGATCTGCGTCGCCAAGACTCAACGTTCGCTGTCCGACGACCCGACCCTGCTCAACCGCCCGCGCGGGTTCAAGATCACGGTCAACGAGATGCGCATCTCGGCGGGCGCCGGCTTCCTGGTGGCCATCACCGGTGACATCACCACCATGCCCGGGCTGCCGCGCCGTCCCAACGCGGAGAGGGTGGACGTCACGCCGGACGGTGTCATCACGGGGCTCTTCTAGGCCTATGCTATACTTTGCGGCGGCCCCGGCGGAATTCGGGCCGCACGTATGATCCAGGTCGACAATCTGACGAAGCGCTACGGGCCGGTCACGGCCATCCACGACGTGTCGTTCAACGTGGACAAGGGCCGCATCGTGGGCTTTCTCGGCCCCAACGGCGCGGGCAAGTCCACCACGATGAAGATCCTCTCGTGCTTCATGCCGGCCAGCGGCGGCACCGCGCGGGTGGCCGGCTACGACGTGTTCGCGCAGTCGCTGGAGGTCCGCCGGCGGATCGGCTATCTCCCGGAGAACGCCCCGCTCTACCCTGATCTCTCGGTCGCCTCCTATCTCGACTTCGTGGCCGAGATCAAGGGGGTGGGGCGGGCCGCGCGGCGGGGCCGGGTGGCCGACGTGATGGAGCGCTGCTTCATCGGGGACATGCAGAACCGGCTGATCGGCAAGCTCTCGAAGGGTTACCGGCAGCGGGTGGGGCTGGCCCAGGCGCTCCTGGGCGATCCGGAGGTGCTGATTCTGGACGAGCCCACCATCGGGCTCGATCCGCGGCAGATCACGGAGATCCGCGCGCTGATCCGCTCCCTCGCCGGGCAGCACACCGTGATCCTGTCCACCCACATCCTGCCCGAGGTCTCGATGGTGTGCGACAGCGTCGTCATCATCAACCGCGGGCGCATCGTGGCCCAGGGCACGGAGTCGGAGCTCGTCCAGCAGGCCTTCCCGTCGGCGCGCATCGAGCTGCGGGTGGCGGGCGCGGGCGGCGACGTGGCCGGCGCGGTCGCCGGGATCCCGGGGGTGGTGGGGGTGCAGCCCCTCGCGGCCCGTGACGGCGGCGTCGGAGTGCTGGTGGAGGCGGCGCGCGAGCGCGACGTGCGGCCCGACCTGGTCCGCCTCGTCAGCGCCAAGGGCTGGACGCTGCAGGAGCTGCACCAGGTCGGCATGAGCCTCGAGGAGGTCTTCATCCGCGCGGTCGCGGGAGAGCAGGAGCCGCACGAGCCGGTCCCGGCGGTGGAGGAGACGCGCTGATGCGCTGGCGGCCCGTGTTCAAGAAGGAGATGCGGCTCTACTTCGGCTCGCCGGTGGCCTACGTGGTCTTCACCTTCTTCCTGCTGATCTCCGGCTGGTTCTTCAGCCAGATCTTCCTCTTCTACAGCGACGCCTCCATGCGGTCGTTCATGCAACCACAGATGGGCCAGAACCTCAACGTGGTGGACAACGTGATGCGCCCGCTCTTCACCAACATGAGCGTGGTGCTCCTGTTCTTCATCCCGATGCTGACCATGCGGCTCTTCGCCGAGGAGAAGAAGGCGGGGACCATGGAGCTGCTGCTGACCTACCCGGTGCGGGACGGCGAGGTGCTCGCCGGCAAGTACCTGGCCGCCCTCGCGCTCTACCTGATCCTGCTCGGCCTGACCCTGCTCTACCCGGGGCTCGTCGCCTACTTCACGCGGGTCGAATGGGGGCCGATCATGACCGGCTACCTGGGGCTGATCCTGACCGGGGCGGTCTTCCTCGCGGTCGGCGTGCTCATCTCCTCGCTGACCGAGAATCAGATCGTGGCCGGGTTTGGCACCTTCGGGGTGCTGCTCGGGTTCTGGGTCATCGGCTGGGGCGCCGAGTTCGCGGGCGGTAACATGCGCACCGTGCTCCAGTACCTCTCGATCGGCGACCACCTCGAGGGCTTCACCCGCGGCCTCATCGACACGAAGGACCTCGTGTACTACGTGACCGGCGTAGCGCTGGCCCTCTTCCTCACCCTGCGATCGCTCGACTCCAAGCGGTGGAGGGGCTAGCCCGATGAGCTGGCTCAAGCGCCACACGGTCACCGCGGCGGTGATCAGCCTCCTCCTGGCGGGCGCCCTGTGGCTCTTCTACCCGGGCGTGCCCGCCCAGTGGGTCTTCCTGAGCCTGGGCGCCGCCCTGCTGCTCCTCTCGCTCGCCCTCAACGCGGGCGAGGCGCGCTCGGCGATGGGCACTCGCACCGCGCGCTACGGAGCGGGCGCCGCGGTGATGGCGCTGCTCGCCCTGGGCATCGTGGTGGCGGCCAACGCCATCTCGGTCCGGCACCACGTCCGCTGGGACTTCACCGAGAACAAGCGCAACAGCGTCTCGCCCCAGACGATCCAGGTGCTGCGGACCCTGAAGGCCCCGGTCAATGCGATCGCGTTCTATCGCTCGGACACGCCGGGCAAGAAGACGGCGGAGGACCTGCTCACCCAATACGCGACCTACTCGGGCGGCAAGTTCACCTGGCGCCTGGAGGACACCGACCGGGCGCCCGCCCTGGCCCGGCAGTACGCGGTGGAGAGCTACGGCACCCTGGTGCTGGAGGGCGGCCCGGCGGGGCAGGTGCGCACCGAGAAGGTGCAGGACGCCGAGGAGGAGAGGCTCACCAACGCCCTCGTCAAGATCACCCGCGCGGGCAAGCGGGTCGTCTACGTGCTCAAGGGCCACGGCGAGCGCGAGATCGGGAGCACCGACCGCGCGGGCTTCAGCCAGGCCAAGGAGCAGATGGACAAGGCCAACTACGAGGTCAAGGAGCTGTTCCTGGCCCGGGACCCGAAGATTCCCGACGACGCGGCCATCGTGATGGTGCCGAGCCCGAAGACGGATCTCTTCCCGCAGGAGCTGGCCGCGCTCGACGGCTACATCGCGAAGGCGGGCAAGGTCTTCTTCATGGCCGCGCCCTTCCAAGCTGGGACCACCGTGAAGTACCTGACCAAGTACGGGATCGTGGTGGAGGAGGACGTGGTGATCGAGCTGAACCCGATCGGCCAGCTCTTCGGGGTGGGCCCGCTCGTCCCGGTGGTGGGCCAGTACGAGCCGCATCCGATCACCAAAGACATGGGCGGGGTCATGACCCTGTTCCCGCTCACGCGTTCGGTGGCGCCGGCCAAGGCGCTGCCGAAAGGTGTCCAGGCTTCGTCGCTGGCCCTGACCAGCCGCCAGTCGTGGGGCGAGACCGACAAGAACGTGTTCCAGACCGGCAAGGCCACTCCGGATCCGACCGAGAAGACGGGGCCGCTGTCGGTGGCGCTGGTGGCCACGGTGGACGCGCAGCCCGATCCGAAGGCGGAGGGCGACGCGGCGAAGAAGACGCCGAAGGCCCGCCTCGTGGTGGTGGGCACCGCCGACTTCGCCTCCAACCAGTTCCTGGGCGCGCAGGGCAATCGCGACTTTTTCCTCAACATCGTGTCCTGGCTCGCGGAGGAGGAGGATCTCATCTCGATCCGCGCCAAGGATCCGAAGCAGAACCCGGTGGTGCTGACCTCCGGCCAGTCCAACCTGGTCCTGGGCCTGCCCCTCCTGGTGCTGCCGGGCGCGGTCTTGCTCTGCGGCATCGCGGTGATCATGCAGCGGCGCCGCGCGCGCTAGCCCATGGCGCGCGGCAAGACCCTCGTCGTCCTCCTGCTGCTGGCCGCTGGCCTCGGCGGCTTCTTCTACTACGACACCTACTGGCTCAACCCCAAGCGCGAGAAGGCGGAGTCCGCGAAGGGGCGCATCTGGACCGTCGAGCCCAAGGACGTCGAGGGCGTCACCATCGCGCGGAAGGGCGAGACCGTCCGCCTGAAGCGCACCGCGGACGGCTGGGAGATGCTCGAGCCCCTGCGAGTGCGGGCCGACCGATCCGCGGTCGATGACATGATCACCGGCCTCGCCACCGCGCGCATGGACCGGGAGATCGATCCCAACCCGGCCAAGCCGGCCGACTTCGGCCTGGATCCGCCGGAGGCGGAGGTGCGCCTCGAGGTCAAGGGCGCCGCCGCGCCGCTCGTCCTCCGCGTGGGCAGCAAGAACCCGACCGGGGTCTGGGTCTACGCGCGCGAGGGCGCCAAGCCCGCGGTGATGACGATGTCGGAGAGTGTCGCGCGCGACACCGCGCGCCCGGTGGCCGATTTCCGGGACCGCAGCGTGATCGCCTTCGACCGGCGCAATCTCACCGGCCTCGACCTCGAGGTGGCCGGCGACCACGTCAGCCTCGCCGCCGACGAGCCGGGCAAGTGGCGCATCGTGAAGCCGCGCGCGCTCCGCGCCGACGCGGACGTGGTGGCCGACTTCCTCGAGAAGCTCGAGGGGGCCAAGGCGATCGAGTTCGCGGACGACGCGCCGAAGACCCTCGCGCCCTACGGGCTCGACAAGCCTTCCCGGGTGACGGTGTGGCTCGGCCGTGACAAGGACCGCTTCTCTCGGACCCTGCTGGTGGGGCGCCCGGTGCCGGAGAAGAAGGGGGTCTACGTCAAGCGCGAGGGCGAGGCGGGCGTTCTCCTGACCGCGGAGGCGGTGTGGACGACGTCCCCGAAGACGGTGGCGGTCCTGCGCGACAAGACCGTCGTCACCTACGCCTACGACAAGCTCACCAAGGTCGAGCTCGCGCACGGGCGCGGCGTCGTCACGCTCGAGAAGGACGGCACCGGCTGGAAGCTCACCGCGCCGGAGGCCCTCAAGGCCGACTCGTCCGCGGTGACCGGGTTCTTGTGGAAGATCCGCGACCTGCGCGCGCTCGGCTTTCTCGCCGAGACGGCCGCGGAGGCCCCGCGCTTCCTGGGCCGGCCCGAGGTCACGGTTCGGCTCTGGGAGGAGGGCGCCAAGGGGCCGAAGACACTCCTCCTGCAGTCCTCGCCGGAGCGCCGCGGCGGGCAGCCCGCGGCGGTGGCCGCGGTGCAGGGGGAAGGGCCGGTGATGCTGGTCGAGGGCAGGATGCTCGTGGACCTCGCGCCCGGCGTCGCCGAGCTGCGCGACCGGGCCCTGCTCCCCGCCTTCGACATCGGCGACATCAAGAAGGCGCGCGTGGCCGCCGGCGACAAGCCTCTGGTCGTGGAGAAGAGCGGCACGACGGAGTGGAAGGTGGTGGAGCCGGCGCGCGGGAGCACCAAGGAAGGCCGCGTGGCGAGCCTGCTTCTGACGCTCCGAGGTCTCAAGTGGAAGGAGATCGCGGCCAAGGGCCCGGACGACGCGGCCAAGTGGGGCCTCGACAAGCCCGAGCTGGAAGTGACCGTGTTCAAGGACGGCGGTGCCGAGCTGGCCACGCTCCTGGTCGGGCGCACCGACGGGGCCGTCACCTACGTGAAGTTGAAAGCCGAGCCCGGCATCTTCGCGGTGTCGAGCAAGGACCTGGACGACCTGCGCAAGGCCAGGACCGAGATCCCCTCCTGACCCGGGCTTCCGCGGCCGGGGCGGCGGTGGCAGAATATGGCCATCGGAGCGACCGTCGGAGACGCATGAGAATACTCGCCGTCATCGCAAGTTTTGCGCTGCTCGCCCTGGCGGGGCCGCTTCGCCCGGCGGCCGCCGGTGAGCTGCGCCCAATCGTGCTGGCACCCAATCCGTTCGCCATGACGCCGCCTCCCGCGCCGCTCGGGCCCCGCCCCGCGCCCAGCGTGCCGGTCCGGCCGCCCCACGGCCATCCGGGCCGCCCGCCGATCTTCTCCACCCCGACGGTGGCCTGCTGCGTGGGCTACTGGGCCTACCAGTGGGTGCCGACCGCGTCCACGACCTACGTGTGGGTGCCCGGGTACGTCACCGCGGAGGGGGTGCTGGTCGGCGGCGGGTACCAGCCGCAGATCGTGGCCGGCGGCTACTACCAGCTCGTGCGGGTGAACGGGAACTGATGGGGGAGTCGCCGCTCTACCTGAAGCAGATCGAGCTGGGGCCGATGCAGAACTTCGTCTACCTCATCGGCGACCAGGCGAGCCGCGAGTGCGTGGTGGTCGATCCGGCCTGGGAGATCGACGGCATCGCGGACCTGGTGGCCAAGGACGACATGCGGCTCACCGGCGCGCTGGTGACCCACACGCATCAGGATCATGTGGGCGGCCACCTCTTCGGCCACGACATCCCGGGCGTGGAGGAGCTGCTCGCCAAGCACCCCATGAAGGTCTACGTGCACCAGGACGAGCGCGAGTTCCTCAAGGGCTTCGGCTCGGACCTGGTACAGGTGCGGGGGGGTGACACGCTCCAGGTGGGGCAGATGCCGCTGACCTTCATCCACACCCCCGGGCACACGCCGGGCTCGCAGTGCTTCCTGGTGGACGGCCGCCTCATCTCCGGCGACACGCTCTTCATCCGCTCGTGCGGCCGCACCGACCTGCCCGGCAGCGACCCGAAGGAGATGTACACTTCGCTCACCCAGCGCCTGGGTGCGCTGCCCGAGGAGACGGTGGTGTTGCCCGGCCACAACTACGGCGGGTCGCAGACCACCATCGGCGCCGAGAAGCGCGAGAACCCGATGATGCGCTTTCCGTCCATGAGCGATTTCCTGCGCGTCATGGGCGGCGGCCGCACATAGCCGCGCCGGCCCTCCTCGTCGTCAACCCCGCGGCCGGCGGCGGCCGCACCCGGCGCCTCTGGCCCTCCCTCCGCGACACCCTCGCCCGGCAGAACTTCGCCTTCGAGATCGTCGAGACGCGAGCGCGCGGTCACGCCACGACGCTGGCCGCCGAGGCCGCGCGAGCCCGCGTCCCCCTGGTGGTCGCGGTGGGGGGCGACGGCACGCTGAACGAGGTGGTCAATGGCCTCGCCCCCCTGCGCGAGGAGTATCCGGTGACCGTCGGTGCGCTCATGACCGGCCGCGGGCGCGACGCCTGCCGCAACCTGGGGCTGACGCGGGATCCCCGGCGCGCGGCGCGCCGCCTGGCGGAGGGGCGCGTCGTCTCCCTGGATGTCGGGCTCGCCCGGTGGCCGGGCGGTCACCGCTACTTCCTGGGCTGGGCCGGCGCGGGATTCGACGCGGTGGTGGCCGAGCGGGCGGGCGCGCGCGGCGGCCGGCTGACTTACCTGCGCGCGGCGCTGACGAGCCTGCGGGACTACCGGCCCGTCGAGATGGCGGTTTCCCTGGACGGTGCCGACGCCTGGGCCGGCCCCGCGGCGAGCGTGGTGGTGTGCAACGGCGCTTCGTTCGGCGGGGGCATGCGCATCGCGCCGAGCGCCCGCCCCGACGACGGTCTCCTCGACGTGGTGTGGCTGGGCGTGGTGGGACGCCTCGAGCTGGCGCGCTGGCTGCCCACGGTGTACTGGGGCGGCCACCTCGCCAATCCCCGGATCCAAACCAGGCGCGCGGCCCGGGTGCTTGTTGCCGCGGGCGCGCCGCTCCCCGTCCAGCTCGACGGCGAGATCGGTGGCCACACCCCGCTCGACGTGGAGATCTGCCCCGGCGCCCTCCGCCTGCTCGTGTAGCGTGCGCTAGAGCACCGACATGCCGCCGTCGACGAAGAGCACCTGGCCGGTGATGTAGTCGGAGCAGGTGGCGAAGAAACGGACCGCCTGCGCCACATCGGCGGGCCGGCCGTGCCGGCCCATCGGGATGCGCGCGGCGAGGCGGCGCCCCGATTCGCGGGGGAAGCCCTCGGGCAGCAGCACCACGCCGGGCGCCACCGCGTTCACCTGGATGCGCGGGGCCAGGGCGGCGGCGAGACCGCGGGTGAGCATGACGACGCCCGCCTTGGAGACGCCGTAGGGCACGTAGCCGGCCCAGGCGCGTACCGCGCCGACGTCCGCGATATTGATGATGCGCCCGCCGCGCCGGCCCATGGCGCGGGCGGCCGCCTGGCTCACGAAGAACGGCGCGCGCAGATTGACGGCGAGGAGCCGGTCGAACTGGGCGGGGGTAGTGGTGAGCACCGGCGTGCGGAAGAAGAGGGCCGCGTTGTTGACCAGGATGTCGAGACGGCCCAGCCGCCTCACCGCGCCCGCCACGAGTGCGCGCGCCTCGCGCGGCCGGCTCACGTCGGCGCGCAGCGCGGCCGCGCGCACGCCGCGTGCCTCGAGCTCGCGCACCGCGGCGCGCGCCTCCGCCGCCGAGCGGCGGTAGCCCACCGCCACGTCGGCGCCCGCGTCCGCGAGCGCGCGCGCGATCTCGAGACCGACGCGCACCGCGCCGCCGGTGACGAGCGCCACCTTGCCGGTCAGTTCCTTGACTTGCCCTGGGCCGTGTGGTCTCATCGATTCGACATGTCGGGTAGTTTCCGAAATTGGATGAAGGTTCGGTTCATCACCGGGCTGTTCTCCACCGTTCCCGCGATCGCCACGGCCTGGCTGCTGTGGGTGTTCTGGAACGCGATCGACGATTTCTTCTCCCCGGTGTACACCCAGATGCTCGGCCGGCGTATCCCCGGCCTGGGCTTCCTCACCGCGGTCGTCATCATCTTCATGATGGGCACGATCGCCCGCAACGTGGTCGGCCGGCGCATCCTCGCCCGCATCGAGCGCCTCTTCGAGCACGTGCCGATCTTCCGCAGCATCTATCCCTCCGTGAAGCAGCTCCTGGAGTCGTTCTCCCCCCAGCAGCGCAACTCCTTCAAGGCGGTGGTGCTCGCCGAGCATCCCCGCAAGGGGGAGTACGTCTTCGGCTTCGTCACCTCCGAGCTGCTGCTCGAGGGCGTCGAGGGCAAGCGCGCCATGGTGACCGTTTTCGTGCCCACCAACAACCTCTACCTGGGCGACGTGATCATGGTGGCGAAGGAGGAGACGCTGCCCACCGGCCTCACGGTGGAGGAGGGCATCCGCATCATCCTCTCCGCGGGCACCGCCACTCCGCCCCGACTGCCGCGCGAGCGACTCTGATCACCGGGCGGGCGGCGCTCCCGCCAGCCAGGCCCCGATCACCTCCCCCAGCGGATAGAGCTTGCCGAAGAAGAAGTGGTCCGCCCCCTCGACGATCCGCTCCTCGGCGGAGGTGATCGCGGCCAGCCGGTGGAGCGCCTCGACCGGGCAGTAGGCATCCGCGGTGCCGGCCACCAGCAGCAGACGCCCGGGGCTCGTCTGCAGGAAGTCGAAGTCGTACATCCCGAGCGGTGGGGCGATCAGCCCGAGCGGCGCCTCCAGAACGCTCGGCCGGGTCGCGCGCGCCGCCATCGCGGCGCCGAACGAGTAGCCCATCACCCCGACCCGGCTCCCAGCGGGCAGATGGGTCGCGAGCGCCGCCATCGCCGCTCTCACGTCCTCCTGCTCGCCCCGTCCCTTGTCGTGGACTCCTTCGGAAGTGCCCGCCCCACGGAAGTTGAAGCGGAGCGTGGCGTAGCCGGCGGCCTGCGCGACCTCGGCGGCCCGGATGACCACGGGGTTGTCCATGTCGCCGCCGTAGAGGGGATGGGGGTGGCAGACGACGAATCCTCCCTTGGGGTTCGCGAGGGGCGCGAGCCGGGCCTCGAGGACGGGACCGTCCGGGACGCGGATCGTGAGGGCTTCTTCCATGGAATTCCGACCTTAGGGGGTCCGCCCGGAATATTCAAGGGCCAGCCCGCGTCTCAGCCTACGAGGTATACTTTTGATGATGCCGAGCCTCGGATGTCTCTGGAACCGCCCCCGCCTCGAGCGCCTGGTCGACGGCGCGCTCGGGCCCCGGGCCGGGCGGGCGGCCACCTCTCACGCGGCCCGGTGCCCCCGCTGTGGCGGCGAAGTCGAGCAGCTCACCCGGCTCCGCCTGCTGATCCGGAGCTCGGCGCCTGAGGTGGCCGACCCCGATTGGGCCGGCTTCTGGCCCGCGGTGCGGGTGCGTCTCGCCCGCGAGGCGCCCCGGCCGGTTCGCGAGTCCTGGTGGCTGCCGGCCTGGAAGCCGGTCTGGGGCCATCCGCGAGTGGCCCTGGGCAGCCTGATGGTCTCGGGCGTCGCGGCCGCCCTGGTCCTCTGGCCGAGCCCGCAGGTGACGGGGCCCACCTTTGCGGCGCCGGTGGTGGTGCAGGATGTCTCCTCCGGCGATCCGGACCGCAGCGTGATGGTGTACTCGAGCCCGGATGACGAGGTGACCGTGATCTGGGTCTTCAACCCCGGGGAGCAGGACGAGCAGTCGTAGCGCTTCGTAGAACTTCGTAGGATGGCCGCGCCGTCGGCGCGGCTCCCTCCTGGCTACTTCTTCAGGCTGGCCGCCTACTCCTTCAGGCCGGCCAGCCGTTCCTTCGCGAGGGGGGCTTCTTCCGATTGCGGAAAGTGCTCGACCAGATACTGCAGCCGCGCCTGGGCGAGCGCGGTCTGCTTGAGCTCCACGAGGGCGAGGGCTTCCTTGTAGAGCGCGGTCGGCACCTTGCTGCCGCGCGGGTAGGCGACGACCACCTTCCGGAACTCCTGCACCGCGTGCTCGAGGTTCTCCCGTGCCTTGTCGGGCTGGCTCGCAGTGGCGCGCGCCATGCTGAAGTAGGCTTCCCCGATCCAGTACTGCGAGCTGTCGGCCAGGGGCGAGTCCGGGAAGCGCCGCAGGAAGTCACGGAAGCCCGACACCGCGAGCGGATAGAGCCCCTTGCTGAAGTCGAGGTAGGCCGCCTGGTAGCTTTCCTCCGCGCTGGCGCCTCCGCGGGCCGGCGGGGGGACCGCCGCGACCGACGGCGCCGGGCCGGCGCCGGAGCGCGCGGGCGGGGGGATCGGCGCCGCGCCGCCCGAAGGAGCCGGGCGCCCGAGGGTCTCCACCCGCTGGGACAGCTCGTCGACGCGGGCGGAGACGCGCGCGACCTCCGCGGAGAGCGCGTCGAGCCGCGCGTTGAGCGCAGCGCTCTGCTTGCTGCTCTCCGCGCCCTGCTCGCGGGTGCGGCGATCGAGCTGGCCCACCACGGTCTCGGTGTCCCCGCGGCTCCGGTGCACCGCGAGCGTCAGGGAGTTGAGGTCCTGGCGGACCTGAGCCACGTCCTGCTGCAGGGCCTGGCCGGACACGTCGGCGCAGCCCGCGGCTGCCGTGAGCGCGACGGTGAGGAGCGTCCAAGCCGCGAAGGGGAGCCGGAGGCTCCCCTTCGCGGTCGATCTGGACAACGCGATGAACTCCGTGTCGATCAGCGGGCCTTCACGAGGAAGTGCGCCCGCCGGTTCTTGGCCCAGCATGCCTCGCTGTGCTCGGTGCAGGTGGGCCGCTCCTTACCGTAGGAGATGATCGTGATGCGGTTGGCCTGCACGCCCTGGCCGACCAGGTAGTTCATCGTCGCCTTCGCGCGCCGCTCGCCGAGCGCCAGATTGTATTCGTTGGTACCGCGCTCGTCGCAGTGGCCTTCGATGAGCACCAGGTTGTCGTTGGCCTTCAGCCACGTCGCGTTCGTGTCGAGGACCTTGGCGTCGCTCTGACGGATGTCGTACTTGTCGAAGTCGAAGAAGACGTCCTTCAGGTTGTCCGTCTCGCGGAACTCGCTCGGGCTAGGCGGCGTCGTGCTGGGCGCGCCGGTCGCGGGCGCGGCGGGCGACGGCGTCATCGCGGGGCCGGGCGTGCCGGACGTGGAAGGCGCCGCGGTCGAGGGCGCGGGAGCGCCGCTCGGCGGAGGCGCGGAGGCGGCCGTGGTGGCGGGCCGCTTCGCGCACCCCGCGAGGAAGAGAGAAAGAACGAGCACTGGAACGACCAGCAGCGCGCTTCCCCGTCGATGCGCCATGAGTCAAATCCTCCTAGGTTTCATGCGCTTTGTGATCATTTCACGCGACCAAATTATCCTATCACGGAAGGCGCGGCGACCAAGAAGCACTTGTGGACTCCCCGGGTGCCCGCGTGAGGGGCTGCTGCTCCGTGCCGTCGGCGAGCATGGTAAAGAGCTGATACCCGCCCGCCAGCCGGTTGGACTGGAAGACGAGATGGCGGCCGTTCGGGGCCCACGAGGCGCCCTCGTTGTTGCCGGGGCCGGCGGTGAGCCGGCGCAGGTTCGACCCGTCGGGGCCGATGCCCCAGAGATCGAAGTTGCCCTGGCGCGACGTGAAGAGGATGGTGTCACCCTTGGGGGACCAGCGGGGCTGGGTATTGAACCCCGCCTGGGTGAGGCGCCGCACGTTCGCGCCCTCCGCGTCCATCACGAAGATATGGGCCCCTCCCGCCCGCTCGGACACGAAGGCGATCTCGCGTCCGGTCGGAGACCACGTGGGCTCGGTGTCGATCCCGCTGTAGGTGGTCAGCCGGCGGAAGGCTCCGGTGGCGAGGTTCAGCACGTACACCTCGGGGTTGCCGTCGCGGGAGAGGGTCAAAGCTACCGACCGCCCGTCCGGGCTGAAGGCGGGCGAGGTATTGATGCCGAGGAAGCCGGCCAGGACCTGCACCGGCCGGTTCTCGAACGGGAACATCCGGTAGAGGTACGGGTAGCCCCGCATGTACGACGTGAAGGCCAGCGAGCGGGTGTCCGGGCTCCACACCGGGGAGATGTTGATGGAGTTGTTCGACGTCACGCGCGCCGCGCCCGCGCCGTCGTAGTCCATCAGGCTGAGCTCCTTGCTGCCGGAGCCCGAGTTCACGTAGGCGACCTTGGTGTCCGCGACGCCCGCCTCGCCGGTGAACTGCAGCACCACCTCGTCGGCCACCTTGTGGGCGAGCCGGCGCGTCTGCGCGGTGGGCAGCTCGATCTTCTTGGCGCCGATCAGCCGGAACTCGGGCGAGGTCAGGTCGTGCAGCCGCATCTCGAGCTCGGCGCGGTCGCCCCGCAGGGTGAGCACGCCCTGCAGGCCCGCGTGGGCGCCCGCCGCCGCGAAGTTGGCGAAGGCGGCCCGGAGCGCGGCGGGATCCCCGGCGGGGATCGGCGGCACGTCGGAGACGACGCTGAACAGGCTGGAGAACGTGAGGTCGCGGGCCGTCACCTGGGACAGGCTCCGTCCGAGCCCCTGGGCATCGGGGCCGCCCACGACCGTGAAGTGCGGGATCACGATGTTGAGTTTCTTGGCACCGGTGGCCAGCACGTTGAGCAACACGTCGGCGGCCTGCGAGCGGGCGGCGGGCGGTGAGGAGAGCGCGCCGCCCAGCGCGGCCAGCAGCACCAGCCCGACGAGGAAGCCGAGCGGACGTCCGGGACGCATCATCTTGTTCATGATTCACCCATGTATGTGTCAGCCACGACGAAGGTCGAAGGTGAACAGGATGCGGAGGGAAGGCTTCGTCCAGTCGTCGGGCAGTTTCGGGAAAGGGCCCGCGGCCATGACCGCGCGCAGGGCGGCGTTGTCATAGAAGGCGTTGCCCGAGCTCTTGTGGATGGCGGGCGGCTTGATCGAGCCGTCGCGCAGGATCTCGACGTAGACCTGCGGTTTCTGCTGCGGGTCGTTGGGCTGGTTCTGACGCTGCCACTCCTGCTCGACCTTCTGGAGCACCTGCCGGAGGTACCACGCGTGCGGGAAGTCGCCCACGTCGAGGGTGAGGGCGCCGGTCCCGGTCACGGAGCCGGTCGGCGCGCCGAGCGACGCGGTCTCCGGCGGCCGCGGCGATTCCGCGGTCTTCTCGCCCCGCGGCGTGCCGGCCGGCGGCGTCGCCAGCGACGGCAGCTCCTTCTCGCCGGGGCGGGGCAGGGCGGCCCGGGGCGGCAACGGCTTGGCCGCGGGCAGGGACGGAGCGGGCAGGCTCGGCGCTTCCCGCTTCGGCGCTTCGCGCGGGGCGGTGGCCTTGGGCTCCGGCTCCGGCTCGGGCGCGCGCGGCGCCACCGGGGCCTGCGGGCGCGCGGGTAGGGTCGGCGCGGCCGGCGCATTCGGGGTGCCGACCGCGGCCACCATCGGCACCAAGTTGACGACCTGGATCTTCTCGGGTCGCCAGCCGCCCCACATCACGAACGCGGCCATGCCGCCGAACACCACGACGTGCGCGACGGTGGAGAAGCCGATGGCCGCCAGCGGCAGGCGCCGCCGTCGCAGCGCCGGCCCCGGTCGTCTCAGGCCGGGATCGGGAAGCGGGCCCAGGGAGTAACGGCGGGCGGCCATCGTCGAGCTCATCGAGCGCGGATCGGCTCCGTCACCATGCCGAGCTTCTCGATCCCGGCGCGGCGCACGCGATCCATGGTCTCCACCACGAGGCCGTACTGCAGGGCCTGGTCCGCCCGCAGGTAGAGTGTCTTGTCCTGCCGGTTCTTGAACAGGTCGCGCAGCGCCTGCTCGACCGCGCCCAGGGCCACCGGCTTGTCGTTGATGTAGATGGCCTGCTCCTTCGTCACCGTCAGTACCACCCGCTCCTCGACCGCGCTGGGCTTGCCCGAGCTCTTGGGCAGATTGACGTCGATGCCGCGGTACATGAGCGGCGCGGTGAGCATGAAGATGAGGAGGAGCACGAGGATGACATCCACCAGCGGGATGATGTTGATCTCGGACATGGTCCCACCGATGCGGTAGCCGCCGCCGCTGCCGTAGTCGGGCGTGTCGACCCTAATGGCCATCTTTGGGCACCCGTGCCATCTTGTGCACCGGACGAGCGAAGGCGTTCAGCAGGTCCAGCGTGAAGCCTTCCATCTCCATCGCCCAGTGCTTGGTGCGGTTCACGAAGAAGTTGTAGCCCATGACCGCGGGAATGGCCGCGCCGAGGCCGGCCGCGGTGGCCACGAGCGCTTCCGAGATGCCGGGGGCCACCACCGCGAGGTTGGCCGAGCCCTGCTGGCCGATGTTCTGGAAGGCGGTCATGATGCCCCACACCGTGCCGAACAGCCCGATGAACGGCGCCGAGCTGGCCACGGTGGCGAGGAAGGGTAGGTACCGCTCCATGCGCGCGACTTCGGAGGAGCCGGCGCGGCGGAGCGCGCGGCTGGTCGCGTCCAGGCGCTCGGCGGGCAGCCCTTCATCCGCGTCGTCGAGCACGTGGTCCACCAGCTCCGCGCTGCCGTAGGCGGTGACCAGCTCCTGGCCCGCCGCGACGTAGAGCTGGGCGAGGGGGCTGTCGCGATGCTTCTTGGCCGCCCCGTAGACCACCGAGAAGCGGCGCGCTTCCCGGAAGATCTGCCGGAAGCGGAGCGACTCGCGCCGGATCTTCCGGAACTCCCACCACTTCTCGACGATCAGCGCCCAGCAGATGACGGAGAAGGTCGCGAGGAGGAGCAGGACGAACTTGGCGACGGGACCGGCGCTGAGGACGAGCTCCGCAACGCCGCCGTTGGCACTTCCTGACCCTGGCACCCGGGGGTCTCCTTGTTAAGTGAATGGTGAACGATGCGGGAAATCGGTTGATTTGATGATACCGGAGCCTTTTTCAGAGTGTCAACAAATTCGCCCCGAAAACCCCTGAAAAGTCGCTGAATTATTGACAGTCTCGGGGTCCGGCCGTATAAGCCTTCTATGTTCCAGTCGCCGGGCGCCATCGCGGTGCACGTGGGCCCCATCGCGATCCGGTGGTACGGCGTCCTCATGGCGACGGCCATGGCGCTCGGCCTGTGGCTCGCCCACCGGGACGCGCGGCGCCGGGGTCTCGATCCCGAGCGCCTGCTGAAGGCCTCCGAGCTGGCGCTGCTGGGCGGCCTGATCGGCGCGCGGGTCTACTACGTGGCGTTCAACCTCGCCTACTACAGCCAGTTCCCCGGTAAAATCTTCGCGCTCTGGGAGGGCGGCCTCGCCATCCACGGCGGCGTGCTGGGCGGCATCCTGGTGGGTGGCGTCTACGCCTGGCGGCGGCGCCTGCCCCTGCGGCAGTACCTCGACGTGGCCGCGCCCAGCCTAGCGCTTGGGCAGGCGATCGGCCGATGGGGGAACTTCTTCAACGAGGAAGCGTTCGGCGGGCCCACCGATCTGCCCTGGAAGCTGTATATCTCGCCGACGCACCGGCCGCTGCCGTTCGCCAAGGCCGAGTTCTTCCATCCCACGTTCCTCTACGAGTCCGTGTGGGACCTCGTGGTGTTCGGCCTGCTCGCCTTCGTGCTCCGCGACCGTCTCTCGCGGGCCCCGGGCGCGCTGTTCCTGGCCTACGTCGGTCTCTACTCGCTCGGCCGGCTCTTCACCGAAGGTCTACGAACCGACCCGCTGATGCTGGGCTCCCTCCGAGTCGCGCAGCTCGTGAGCCTGCTCTGCATGGCCCTGGCCCTGGTGGGGGTGCCGCTGCTGCTGCGCCGCCGCTCCGTCTGATCGGCTCCTTCCCCCCGGCGGCATGAAGCGCTACGCGAGCCGCGACGGACGGCTGCGTCTCTTCGTGGGTGACAGCCGGCGCCTGGCCGGCATCGCCACCGGCAGCGTCGGGGTCATCTTGACCTCGCCGCCCTACTGGGTGCGGGGGCGGGGGCGCGCGCGGCCCGAGCGCTACGCGCGTGAGCTCGCGTCCGGGTTCGCGCCTGAGTGGCGCCGGGTGCTGGCCGACCACGGTGACCTCTGGCTCGTGATCGGCGACCGGCACGACGGGTTCGAGTGGGTGGGGGTGGACGCGCTGATCATCAACCGGCTTCGGCGAGCCGGATGGTCGCTCCAGTCCAAGGGGCTCTGGGCGCAGGTGGGCTCACGCGAGCGCTGGGACAACCGGGTGAACTACCTGCTGCGCTTCCGGAAGGCGGGGCATCCGGTGCGGCCGGGCGGGGACACCCTCTGCTGGATGCTGCCGCTGCCGCGCTCGCATCCGGAGAGCCTCTGGGACGCGACGCCCGATCCGGTGCTCCGCGCGGTGCTCGCGCTCTCCGCCCGCCGAGGCGCGGTGCTCGATCCGTTCGCGGGCGCGGGCACGGTGGGGCGCATCGCGGCCGCGCTCGGGCGCGAGTGGATCGGGGTGGAGCGCGATCCGCACATGGCGGCCCTGACCGCTCGGCGGCTGCGCCTCCGCCCGGTCAGGGCGTGAGCTTCGAGTGGACCAGCCCGCGCAGCGAGGCCTCGTCGAAGGCGGTGGCCTGGCGGCTCGGCGCGCTGGCCTCCGTCTTGAGCCCGGTCTCGCTCAGGATCACGCAGATGACCGCCTCGGGATCAATCGCCTTCTCGACGAGGAGCCGCCGCAGCACCGCGAGCGCGGCTACGCCGGTCGGCCCGGCCCAGATGCCCTCGGTGCGGGCGAGCAGGGCCTGCGTCTCGAGGATCTCCTCGTCCTCCGCCTCGCCCGCCACGCCCCCGGTCTCGTTCAGGATGCGCAGCACCCATTCGCCCTTCCGGCCCGGGTTGCCGGCGGCGAGGCCCTCGGCCACCGTGTAGCCGATCTTCACCGGCTCGAGCGCCCGCTTGCCGCGCCAGGCGCGCGTGATCGCGTTGGCCCGCGCCGCCTGCGCGGCCACCATCAGGGGCCGCCGCGCGATCCAGCCGAGCCGCTCGAGCTCGACGAAGCCGCGATGGGTCGCGATAAAGGTCTCGCCCACCGCCACGGGAGCCACCACCACGTCCGGGGCCCGCCAGCCCGACTGCTCGGCGATCTCGTAGGCGAGCGTCTTCTTGCCCTCGTGCTTGTAGGCGTTGCGGGAGGCGCCGCAGTCGAAGAAGAGCCGCTCCTCGACGAGCCGGTCCCAGAGGGTGATCAGGTCGTCGTAGACCCCCTGGTAGAGGACGAGATCGGTGGCGGTGGCGGTCATGTGCAGGAGCTTGGGCGCCGAGGTCCGCTCGTAGGCGAAGATCAGCGAGCGCAGGCCCGCGCGCGCCGAGTACGCGGCGATGGACGAGCCCGCGTTGCCGGAGCTCACCACCGAGGTGGCGCGGAAGCCGAACTGGAGCGCGGCCGCCACCGCGGTGGGGGACGACCGGTCCTTCACGGTGCCGGTGGGATTCCCGCCCTCGAACTTGACCTGGAGCCGCCGCACCCCGAGGCGGCGGCCGAGCGCCGGGCAGTCGAGCAGCGGGCTCTGGCCCTCGCCGAGGGTCACGCGGTGGGCGGGGTCGGCGATGGGCAGCACCGGCGCGTAGCGCCAGAGGCCGCCGCCCGTGAAGACGCCCGGCCCGGCGCGGCGCAGCGCCTCCCAGTCGTACGCGAGCTCGAGGAGTCCGCGGCAGGCCGTGCACTCGAGACGGTAGTCGAGGGGATATTCGGTCCCGCACTCGATGCAGCGGAGCGTAGTGGCGAATGACTCCCGCATCACCGCTCGAGGATGGCGATCATCGCCTCGATGCGGTGGCGCAGGGTGTGCTCGGCGAGGGCCCGCTTGCGCGCCCGCTCGCCGATGTCGCGCGCCTCGTCGGGGTGGGCGAGGTAGTAGTCGAGCTGCTGTCGCAGCTCGCCCAGGTCGCGGTACACGATCGCCTCTTCCCCCGCGGTAAAGAGATGGGCGAGCTCGTCCTTGGCGTCCACCACCTGGCACGCCGCGCTCGCCGCGAGCTCGAAGGCCCGCGTGTTCACGCCCACGATGTCGTTCATCGGGTGATGGTGGTTCAGCGAGAGGGTCGAGCCCGAGTACACCGCGAGCTTGGCCCGCCCCCACACCGGCCCTCCCGCCACCATCGCGCGCACCTCGGGGGCCTCGACGCGGTCCCAGCCCCCGCCCCACAGGCGCAGCGGGTAGCCCGCCAGCTCGCGCACGAAGCGCGCGCGGTAGGGATAGGCGTTCCCGACGAAGCTGATCGGCGCCGCGAAGCGCCGCGTCTCCTCCGGGGTCAGCTCGATCGGGTGGTGCTGCTCGGGCACGCAGTACATCGGCAGGTAGTGCAGGTTGCGCAGGCCCGCCAGCTCGAGCGCCCGCAGCGCGTAGCGCTCCTTGGTGAAGAAGGCGTCGTAGGCCTCGACGCATTCGAAGGGGATCATCCACAGCGGGTTGTCGGGGAAGAAGTTCACAAAGCGCGTGTCGAGCCGGGCCTTGACGCGCCGGATGAGACCGGGGGTGACCGGGCCCCCCTTGATCACGAGCACGAGGTCCGGCCGCCAGGCGAGGCAGGCGCGCTCGAGGCGGCGGAGGATGAAGATCTGGTAGGTGGCCTTGGTGCTGCGGTTCTTGTAGAGCGGGTTATCGCGCCGATAGGCGAAGGTCCGCACCTCGTGGCCCATGGCCACGAGCTCGTCGCGGAAGTCCATCCCCATCAACCCGGGGCGGGCGAACGGCAGCACGATCAGCCAGCGCACGGGCGAAGCGTATCACACCGACGCGGAGCGTCAGGCGAAGGCGGGGAGCACTTCCTGGGCCAGCAGCTCCAGCTCGCGCATGATGTGGCGGTGCGCCATGCCGGGGAAGAAGACCCGGCAGATGAGATGGGTCGTGCCGTACTCGCTGACGAAGGGCCGGAGCGCGCGGACGACCTGCTCGGGCCCGCCGATGAGGAAGCGGTCCTTCATCAGCCCGTCGAGGTCGGTGGCGATGGAGGCGTCGATGAACGGATGCCGCCAGCCCCCCGCGTACTCCTTGCGGTACGAGATCATGATGTGCTTCTCGGCCAGCTCGCGCGCCTCCCGGTCGGTGTCGGCGATGATCACGTCGCGGGTGAGCGGCCATTCGGTCACCGGCTCCGTCCTTCCCGCCGCCTTCCGGTTGGCCAGGAACTGCTGCTTGCCGGCGAGCAGGCGCGGTAGGTCGGCGGTCGGCCCCGGAATCCAGTTGTCGGCCAGGGTGGCGGCCCGGCGCAGGGTGATGTCGCCCCACCCGCCGATCCAGACCGGAGGATGCGGGCGGCTGATCGACTTGGGCTCGAGCCGGCCGGTCACCTGGTAGTAGGCGCCCTGGAAGGACACCGACTCCTGCGTCCACAGGGCCTTCATGATCGCGAGCTGCTCCTCGAAGCGGGCGCCGCGTTTCTCGAGCTCGGCGCCGTAGAGGGCGAACTCGTCCGGCTTGTAGCCGATCGCGATGCCGAGCACGAAGCGCCCGCCCGACATCACGTCCAGCATGGCCGCGTCCTCGGCAAGCCGGACCGGATGGTAGAACGGCGCCACCAGGATGTCGGTGCCGAGCCGCATGCGGGTGGTCCGCGTCGCGAAGCCCGCGAGCACCGGCAGCGGCGAGGGCCAGTAGTGATCGGTGACCGAGTGGTGCTCTTCCATCCAGACGGAGTCGAAGCCGAGCTCCTCGGCGCGCGTGACCTCCTCGAGCGCCTCCCGGTAGTAGTGCCCGCCCTCGATGGGGATGAAGCCGATCTTGAGAGCGGCCATTATGCTACTTGTCGCTGGCCAGCTTGCCGTTCACGCCCCAGTTCGTCTTCTCGATGTCCTGGAACACCACGTGCACCTGGTCGGCGGTGGTCTTGCCGATCTTCACCATCGCGTCGGTGATGGCGGTCACGATCTCCCGCTTCTGCTGGTCGGTGCGGCCGGCGTACCACTGGACGGTGATATTGGGCATGGGAGCCTCCTCGGTGGTCGGGGTTACTTGAGTCGCCGCAGGTCGTCGGGGAAGTTGGAGGTGAACGAGTAGGATTTGACGAGGCCCTCGGCGTTGAAGCGCACGATGAGGTCCTTGCTGACCGCGCCCGCGCCGTCGCGCTGGACGTACAGCCATCGCCACGTGGGATCGCCGTTCTCGAAGCCGACCTGGTAGGGCTCGCCGAGCATGCGCTGGAGCCCCCATCGGTCGCTCCGGCCGGTCACGATCCAGTGCGCGTCGGGCGAGGGGAACTCGCGCCCGATCTTGATCGAGACACAGCCGGCGAAGAGGCCGAGCGCGACCAGACCGACCAGCCAGCCGGGCGCGCGCATGGCGCGAATTATGGCACCGGAGCCGGTGAGGGCGCAACCAGCCGTCCGCTCGACTTGAGCGAGGTGCTACCATGCCGGCGTGGAAGCGTTCACCCTCGACGAGCGCCGTGCCCTCGCGCCCTACTTCACCGATCTCGACGGCCCCGTCTTTGCCCTCGTCAACCTGCCGGAAGTGGTCAAGGGCGCGCTGTTCGCGCGCTACTCGCGCTCCGCCAAGTCCCTCCGCCGGCTCTTCCTCGACGAGTTCCTGGAGCAGGCCGAGGGGCCCGCGGCCGTCGGCTCCATCGGGACCACCCGCGCCGACCAGCTCTACGAGCGCGTCTTCAGCGAGTACGGCGACGATTCGGTCGCCCAGCTCGGCGGCGTGCACCTGGCCTGCGAGGGCGCGTCCAATATCCTGACCAAGGTGCTCGAGTGGGGGCGGCTCATGGCCTATCTCGAGCAGTCGACGCGCTACGTGCCCTACACGGACCGGCCGGACGGCCGCTGGAAGTATCACGTGCCGGCGGAGCTCCAGGACCATCCACTGCGGGAGCGTTACGTGGACGTGCTCGATCGCGCGTTCGAGAGCTACGCGCGGTGGATCGATCCGATGCGGGAGTACTGGATGCGGCGGTTCCCCAAGCCCCCCGCCGACACCGACGCCGCCTACCGCATGACGATCCGGGCCAGGGCCCTCGACAGCCTGCGCGGGCTCCTGCCCGCGGCCACGCGGTCGAACGTGGGCATCTTCGGAACCGGCCAGGGCTATGAAGCCCTCCTGCTCCGCATGCGCGCGCATCCACTGCGGGAAGTCCGCGACTACGCCGATCTCATGCTCGCCGAGCTGCGGAAGGTCATCCCCGCCTTCCTGAAGCGCCTCGAGCGTCCGGAGCGGGGCGGGGTCTGGTCGCGCTATCTCGCCGAGACCGCCCAGGCCACCGCGGCGGTGGCGGCCCGGGTGCTGGAAGGCGTCGAGCCCGAGCGCCGGCCCGAGGTCACGCTCACCGACTTCGATCCGGACGGCGAGGTGAAGGTGGTCGCGGCCGCGCTGTACGCGGCCTCCCGCCTGCCGGACGACCAGCTCCTGGCGGTGGCGCGCAAGCTCGGCCCGGAGGAGCGCCGCCAGGTCCTGGAGGCCTACGTCGGCCGCCGGGAGAACCGGCGCCACAAGCCCGGGCGCGCCTTCGAGCGCACCGTCTATCGCTTCGACGTGCTCGGCGACTACGGCGCCTTCCGCGACCTGCAGCGGCACCGGCTGCTCACGCTCGAGTGGCAGCCGCTCTCGACCCGGCACGGCTACGTGACGCCGGACGAGCTCGCGGAGGCGGGGGCGCTCCCGGAGTGGACGCGCGTCATGGAGGAGTCCGCCGCGCTCCACGACGCGCTGGCCGCCGAGACGCCCGCGGTCGCGGCCTACGCGGTGGCCATGGCCTACCGGGTGCGCTTCTACATGGAGCTGAACGCGCGCGAGGCCATGCACATGATCGAGCTGCGCACCGCTCCCCAGGGGCATCCGGCCTACCGGCGCATCTGCCAGGCGATGCACCGCCTGATCGCGGAGCAGGCCGGGCATCGGGCGCTCGCGGCGGCCATGCGCCACGCGGATCACTCGGGCGCGGAGGGAGGGCGGCTCGAAGCGGAGCGCGCCGCGGAGCGCCGGCGCGGGAAGAGCTGACGGGCGGCGGTTCCCCGCCGCCGGACTCTACTGCCCGCTGATCGTCACTTTGGTGGTCGCGCCGTCCACGCGGACGGCGGCGGCGTTCGCCGCGATGGACGCGGTATTGCCGGCCGCATTCTTGATCGGGTTCGTGATGGACAGCGGGCACGTAGCACCCATGGATCCGGCCGCCGTCAAGCACTACTTCGAAGGCGCCTGGCACCAGTAGTCCCCGCCTCTCGCGTCGCCGCTTGACACGCCCGCCGTCCCGCCGCATACTCCGACCCGGATCATTGGTCAAGCGACCAATAACAACCCCAATGGCACGGAAGCGCGGCGCGGCGTGACCCCCAAGCTCGGCATGGCCCCGGTGCGGCGCGAGCAGATCGTCCGCGCCACCATCCGATGTCTGGCCCGCTGGGGCTACGCCGGCCTCACCATGAAGCGGGTGGCCGCGGAGGCGGCGGTGAGCCAGGGCATCCTTCACTACTACTTCCGCGACAAGGCGGCGATGCTGGCCGCCGCCGCCCGGCGCGTGACCGTCGACCTCGACCGTCGCGTGGCCACCGAGTCGCGCGGGGCCCGGGACGCGCGGGAGCGGCTGCGGGCCGTTATCCGCGCGTGCCTACGCACCGCGGTCGACAATCGCGACTTCTGGACCGTGTTCATCGAGTTCTGGGGCGAAGCCTTCCACGACCGGCGGCTGGCCGCGGTGAACCGCCAGGCGTACGCGCGCGCCCGGCGTCTCATCGGCGCGGGCCTGGCCCAGGGCATCTCCGCCGGCGAGTTTCGCCAGATCAACGTGGAGGAAGCCGCCGTGGTGGTGCTGGCCCTCCTCGACGGCCTCTCGCTCCAGCTCGCCTTCGACCGTGGATTGATGACGCTGCCGCGCGCGGCCCGGGCCGCGGAGACCGCGCTCGTCCGCTACCTCGCGAACGGAGACCCGACATGACCATGCCGCCCGAACACGCGAAAGCCAAGGCCTACCTGCTCGAGAAGGGCACCCAGGCCCCCGTCGCCCAGATCCGCGAGCGGGTCGCCGATGCATTCGCCGCGCTGGACACCCTGCTGGCCGGCGTCACGGAGAGCCAGGCGCGCCGAGCGCCCGGGGGAGGCGAGTGGAGCGTGCACGAAATCCTGGACCACCTGGTGGAGACCCATCCCCGGGCGCTCGAGGAGATGCGCGCGCTGCTCGAGAACCGCCACTCGCCGGTGAGCCCCATTCCGGCCGGGCTTCAGTCGGCGGATCCCACCGCGCGGCGGTGGGACGACCTGCGGGGCGAGCTGCGCCGCCTCCACGCGGACGTGCTGGATGTGCTGGCGAAGGCGCCCGACCGCATGACGGAGGTCCGAGCGCCCATCATCATGGTGATCAATACGCGGCGGGCCGACGGCGCCGTGACGCCGATGCAGTGGATCGAGGAATGCGACTGGAAGGCCTGCGCCATCATCTTCCGGCTCCACGAGCTGGATCAT